>Ga0157371_10000113_pt1 | contig 122461 bp, 96 predicted proteins | sample C45metaG_FD_113462 | JGI IMG/M metagenome (GOLD analysis project Ga0157371, IMG submission 113462) | Corn rhizosphere microbial communities from Kellogg Biological Station, Michigan, USA - C4-5 metaG | ecosystem: Host-associated > Plants > Roots > Rhizosphere > Soil | place: USA: Michigan...
AATGTATGCAATCTAAATCTACCGCAAGACAAGGTCTTTTTAAGGCCACGCTCATTTTTTCAATTTGCTTGTCTATCTACTCTTGTAAGAAGGGCAATGACGCAGAGCAATCAGTCAGTATTGACAAAACTTTATTAGAAATCACACCTGCCGAATATGCCAGTATTGCTTATGACAACCCCAAAGAGCTTAGTACCGACGAGATCAAGAAAGTGATTCAGGCGTATCCGTTGAAAGACAACCATGCCACCAAAGGCAGTAATGATATCCAGTTCGAGGTTGCCGAAAAATATTACATTGATCAGAAGGGTGCGCTTGAAAAGGCATCAGTTAGTCCAGCCACCAAAAGCCAAGTCAGTGATAATAAGATTGCTGTTTACAACGTGAACATTACGAGTGGTAATAAGACCGGTAGCGCATTGGTTTGTGCTGATGAACGTGCGCCTGTCGTGCTGGCCTACATGCCTGTAAACCACTTAAGGCCAGAGTTACTTGGTGAAAACCTGATGTACCAAAGCTCTAAGAGGTATATCACAGATCGCTTAGTTTATATCGGGCACCTGCGTGATTCTTTGCGCTCGAAGACTTTAAGTAAACTGGAAGAAAAACTGGGCAAGCTGCCTGAACAGGATGTGTTTAGCTTTGTAAAAAATAAGATCAGGGTGCAATCGACCGCACCAAAGACGAAAAGCCCGGTTGAATCATGGTTACCCACACAGGTTATTAGCCAGGTAGGACCGTTTGCCACTACGGAGTGGGACCAGTCAGGCGTAGCAGACCAGTTGCTTCCTAGCGGTAGTACTTGTACTCGTGTACCGGCAGGCTGCCTGGTTATTGCCGGTGCTCAGGTGCTAGCTCAATTGACGCCAACTTTTCCAGTTGTTGTGGGACAAAGACCATCAGGCCCCTTATTCCCAATTGCTGGTCCATATATACCAATATATGAAAATGTGAATTGGTCCTATTTGAAGCAGAATCCCTATATCGGCTATTATGACCCGCAAGATAAGCAAACCATGTATAGTCGTTTAATTTATAAAATTTTCACCAGTACACAAACAACTCCGGCCTGTGAAGGGTCAGGAACTCAGATGAATAAAATGATCGATTTCTTAAGAGGCTATATTAATATAGATAACGCAGCAGCTTTTAACGTACAACAGATCAAGGCTTCATTAGATAATAATCGGTCTGTTATAGCCGCTGGATCCAGATTGAGCGGCACAGAAAAGATCAGGCATGCCTGGGTAGTGGATGGCTATGCGATCTGTGATAAAATGAATGGCAGCACCCCTGGTGATTTGGTTCACCAGTATGACCTTTATTTGCATGCGAACTTGGGATGGGGAGGAAGTGATACCGGATGGTTTTTAGTAGGTACTGACTGGAATTTATCTTTCGATGTAGCGTGGGATACACGCCAATATGGTCTGGATATGCAGATGGCCGGTAACGCCAGACCTAAGTAAACATGTTATGTGATGTTACCAAGATGTCATTTAAATACGAAACTACGAGTTGAGAAAAAAATCAAATAAGGAAGTGAGTGGCGGAAGGTGAAAGCCTTTCCGCCATTTTTATTATACTTAGCTAATATTAAAAACCATTATTGGTTAATTAAACACAGGATTATCAAGGATAATATTTAATGCCCATGTGTTCAAGCCCGCCTATCTTTCATCTTTTCAAACAGATTATAGCTTGTTTGAATAATTGATTTGGTGAAGTACATATAATTTAACTGCTTTGAAATTATATCAAGGTAAGTTATGATGATTTCGATTTTTAAAAAGGCTATATGTCGTATGCCTGCCTTCAGTCACTAAACGGAGCTAAAAACTGTCTTGCCCGAATTAAAAAAATAATTAAGGAATAATTCTATCTGTTCATTACAGTTTAATATTTAATCATTAAATTTAGACTAACCTATAATGAAAAATGCATGAAAATTATTATTAAAATTTGCTTTTTAAGTTTGCTAATAGTTCTTAGTGTAGGGTGCAAAAAAAGCAAACAAACAGAATCCCTTATTGGTGGCGATCTTAAAATTGTTCTATTGGGTGAGCTGATACCACGCTCTGTTGCTATGGATAAAAATAGTATAGCAACGGTGTCTTTCGTTGGTTCAGATCGAAATTACAGATTTGACTTAAATAGGGTTGATGCTAATAGTTATTGGGGGCGACTAGTTAATGCTCAAAAAAACTCAACACCTGTAAAGGTTTACGTTACTAAGCAAATAGAAATTGTAAGAGTGGAATAAAAACCATTAAATCGATGGCATATAAGGCAAGGTTAAATGATTACAATACTATCTCAACTTAGCTGAGTGGTCTAATAAATTTAAAATAGCTGTTCGTCAGGTATAGTAAAGGAATTGACTTTTTTATGTTGGTATAAAAGCTCACAGATGACAATCCCATTCCCTGACTCTGTTCGTGTCCTCTTCTTTTCTGCTTTTTAACCGGCAATAGCGAATTATCATAGGCCGGTTTATCTGGATATTCCGGAGTCAATTACCACGGTGTTTCGGAAAAGAATTCAGAGCGTTCCGCTGCACTTTGACCATGCTAACTTGCTGATTAAAATATTTTAGGTAATTAACGATGTATCATTCGATTTCGTGTCCCTTTGCGGCCGAACACAAACTGATGAAATTATAAAGGACGAAGACAAGGCAGAAGCTTTGAAAACTGAAAATATGCCAGTTCTAGCTTATAGGTTTGGAATACCAACAGAAGCTTATGGTGTGTATTTCGGTGAAAGCGAAATGGGGTGACAGTTTAAATGCGAAACGGGCGGCCATTTTTGCCGAAATGCCCAGCTAGGAACAAAATGGAAATTGCACACTTGACATAGAGCTAAATTCAATTTTATTATATTTGACTTAGACTATTATGGGAAACTACATACTGTGTAAAAAACCTGATTTTACGGCAATTTAGAAATCAAAAGATTAAATTGTTCAATTATAAGAGCTGGGTTATCTATCATAATAAAATGCCCGGAATTTGTATCCGAGATATGAATAAAGTCCGTAACACCGCTTTTTAACAATTCGTGGGCGTTATATAGATCCTGAGTATTTCCAGTTGAGCCTGGATCTGATTTCATTCCAGTCAAAACAACCACCGGAACATTCGGTAGATTGGGTAAGGTTGTCATGTATTGTACATCTTCAATTAATTGTCTGGTTTCTTTCGTTCCTCCAAAATCTGGACCATTACTGCTATTGATAGAATTATAAAGCATATCCTCTGCCTCCTGTGTAAAACGAAGAACGTTTTCGTGTGAGGGATCAACGAACAATAATGCTGCAATCCTGCCGGGGTTTTTAATGGCAAAATCCCTTATAACCATGCCTCCTAAAGAATGTCCAACCAATATCACTTTTCGGCCATTAGCGTATTTGCCTACTACTGATTGGAGCTCAATTCTAAGTCTATTGATATCCCTTGGTGTATGATCAATAGTAGATTTTCCGTAGCCGCCCCGGTCATAAATCACCACATCCATTTTAGCACCAATATTTTCAGCAACTCTCTTGGTTTGCCATATAGAATGGTCATTACCAAGCCCTGATTCAAAAACAACCAGGTATTTACTGCTTGACCCAATGGAATAGGTTGCCAGGTTATGCGTACTTAATTGCAATATACTTTCATTAAAAGACACTTCCCGTGATTTGTCTTTTTTGCAGGATACTAAGACAAACAGGACTGTCAAAAATGCAAAAAGCTTAGACATGATTTTTTTTACAAACTTAATATTTTAAACCAATAATCAGAACGTCAACTTTGCACTGGAAAAGATAGAGAAGCCAGAAATTCGGCAAATTGTCACATTTCTGTATAAATAAAAAAAGGACTAAATTATGGAAGACTGCTACTAAAGGATAAAGGGGTATTAAAGTGGACTAGCTTAGGTTGACAATGAGTATTTTTTCTAGCTATTGCTTCTTCTTTTGATATTCACCTTTAGCACGGTTATTAACCAAATTCTCAAAATTAACTACTGCTTCGCAATGCTCATACAGAGTCGATTTTCCGCCGATTGACTCTACCCATTAAAGCTCACGAAAGATGGGCTTTTTTTGTTATAAATTGATTTTGCAATGGCCTTAGCGAGAGGCTACGACAGAATGTGCTACGCGAAGATAATCCTTCCGTTAGGGGTATAAATCAATCCTTTTAATTAACTCCACACAGGCCCTACTATTATGATAAGGACATTTCCAGACACCTACCTTATCTTCACCTTGCATAACCTCATCCTGTTCATTTACACCCCAAAACCATTCTCCTTTTTGATAATTGATGATTTTACGTTTCACAGACTCCCAATTTTTCAGACTGATCTCCAGAAAGCTTTCATCTGTTGATAACTGCCATGCATTAAAAAACCCAACCATAGCTTCTGCCTGTACCCACCAGTGCTTTTCCCTGACAAGATGATTCCTGGAAGGCTCATATTCATACCATAGTCCTCCATCAGCGTCAAGGCCATTCTTGGCAGCTTGGGCCATCTTCACCGAAACTGTTTTTACCATGCCCGTCAGCGCCTCATCGTGAACAGCTTCTGCAGCTTCCAGCAGTAACCAGGCGGCTTCTATGTCGTGTCCATAAGAAACTATATCTGATTTGGCTTCCCAGTTCTCATCAAAAAACAAAATCAGGCTCCCCGTTTCCTTATTGATTATCTGCGTGGTAAAGCAGTGCACAAGCTCAATAATTTTACGTCTTAAGTTTTCGTTCGGCCAGATCCGATAAAGTGTTGTAAAAGCCTCCAGAACATGGAGATGCGTATTCATCGTCTTTTTTTCGTTCGCGTCCTTTTCACTAAGCCTTAGATCATCTAAAGAATTCCATTCGCGGTTGAAGGCCTCGAGATACCCCCCTCTTTCAATATCATAACTATGTTTGATTAAGTCATTGTACAGCTTGATAGCCTTTTCTTTTGCAAAGGGGTTCTTGCTTGCACTAAAATACTCACTAAAAGCATAAATGGCAAAAGCTATAGCATAAACCTGCTTTTTGGTATCAACAGGGCTACCCTTGGCATCGAGCAGCCAATAAACACCGCCAAATTCTTTATCGATAAAATAGTCATTTATATATTGAAAGGCCCTATCTGCCATTTCCAGACATCCAGGATCTGCATTTAGATTGTAAGCAGCAGAAAACGACCATAGAATCCTTGCATTTAAAACACTCCCTTTTGGAGCAGAATAATCAATATTGTTATTATTATCAATCTTACCTACAAAGCCTCCGTTAACTTCATCAACAGTAAAGTTCTTCCAATAACTCAGAATATTTTCCAGTTCCAGGCTTAATTCTTCTTTATATTTTATTAAATCCGATCTCAATTTATGCCTAAATTACATAACCCACTTTATTTTTTTCAATATTGCCCAAAATCCGATCAACCGTGGCAGCTGAGCGCAATCCATCTGCTGGTGTGTTCATCACATAATCCACCAATATATCAAGTGTACTGGTTGCAACATGCATCCTTGTATCTGATGAGGCGTAATAGATAAACACCATTCCCTGCTCGTCCAGAATCCAGCCGTTGCTAAAAACCACGTTAGAAACATCCCCGATACGTTCTTCGCCTTCCGGAGCCAAAAAATAACCTGCAGGTTTATAGATCACCTTGGTCAGATCCTTTAGATCGGTCATAAACATGTATAGCACATAGCGTAAACCTGCGGCTGTATTTCTCACCCCATGGGCCAAAAACAACCAGCCATATTTTGTTTTGATCGGCTCCGGTCCCATTCCGTTTTTAGCTTCGTAAACGGTGTGATAGTTTTTATTGTCGACAATCAGTTCCTTTTCAATAACCGCATTTTCAATTGAAGCACTTAATCCGAACCCAATTCCACCACCGGTACCGCTTTCAATAAAGCCATCCTGCGGACGGGTATAAAAAGCATATTGTCCATCAACAAACTCTGGATGCAATACAACGTTGCGCTGTTGTGGAGAGGGGGTTTTCAGGTCGGCCAAACGCTCCCAGGTCTTTAAATCTTTCGTGCGAACAATTCCACATTGTGCTACCGCCATCGATTGGTCGTGTACAGGCGCATCAGGATCTTTTCTTTCAGTGCAAAACAGACCGTACATCCAACCATCTTCATGCGCAATAATACGCATATCGTAAACATTGGTATCAGGATTATCCCCTTCCGGAAGCGTTACAGGCTCCTCCCAGAAATTAAAATTATCTATTCCGTTGTCACTTTCCGCCACGGCAAAAAACGATTTCCGGTCGGCTGCCTCTACCCTTACAATTAAGATATACTTGTTATTAAACTTAATCGCACCAGCATTAAAAGTTGCATTTATACCGATCCGCTCCAATAAATAAGGATTGGTCTGTGAATTGAAATCGTATTTCCAATTTAATGGTACATGTGCAGCAGTTAAAATAGGGTTTTCATATCTATCGAAAATCCCATTCCCCAAAGTCAGCTTCTTATTTTTAAGCGCAACTATTTTTTTGTGTTCTTCTTCTAACTGCTTTTTTCTTTTCTCAAAATCTATCATAAAAATATGCTATTATTTTTTTTTAATCTTCTAATTTATTCCACCAGGTTCTTTTCAGGATCAATACGATTACAGCTAAAACAGCAACGGTGATAAACAGCGGCGTGTGCATACTCAATATAAAATACATTGGCAGAATGGTTAAACACAGCTGGGCAATTATCCCTAGCAGTACATTGAACATATCGAGCTTAAACCTTTTATTCCCCTGAAAAGTTGGGTCTTCAGCAACAACAAGTTCATGGACGGGTTTCCAAAATCCCCATGGCCTTACGGTTTTGTAAAATGATTTTAAGACCGTTTCATCTGCTGGAGGAGCAGCGTAAGTACCTGCGATACAGCCGATCACAGAAAGTACAAACAGTAATGGCCACCAGTAAAGTGGTAAACCGTGGGTAACATAGGGCATTGCCAGCGCAGCCGCTATCCCAACAGCCATTCCCCAGAAAAACCCATTGGCATTAAACCGCCACCAATACCATTTCAGGCAGTTGGCGGCTACATAACCACCGTACAGGCCACCGACGATCCATTGAAGGATGTCGTTTACATTGTTAGCGAAAAAGCCCAGAACTACCCCTATTGTTACCACGATTATACCAACGATATAATTCATGTTGATGACCTTCTTTGTACTGGCTTTTGGATTGATGTATTTTAAATAAATATCATTGACGATATAAGCCTGGGCAGCATTAAGCGTTCCGCTGAAAGTACCCATAAATGCGCCTAACAATCCTGTAAGTACAATACCTAAAATCCCGACCGGTAAAAAATTATTGATTGTTGCGGGCAAAATCCTTTCAAAGTCCGTAACCCCGTCCGGCCCTTTTAAATAAATCTGGTTGTAATATAAAAGCGCGAGCACGGTTAAACCGATTACCATGGAGTAGCGGATGGGCAGTAATATGATGCTCACAAAGCCGGTCATTTTACTCGCCTCTTTGGGGCTTCTGGTACTGAGTACCTTTTGCATGTCGTAGTTTGGCGCCGGACCCGCCAAAGAGGCAAAAACACCTTTCAAAAGCATCATTCCAAAGAAAATCCCGAACAGACTGAAACCGTCATCGGCAATTTTTTTATTGGCATCGGCGGCAATTTTACTCCAGTCCAGATCCAGTTTCCAGCTAAAAAACGGATCGTCCCAGCCTTTGGGAATATTTAAAGTTTGTCCGTGGAGATGGTTCATGGCGATAACGGCAATTGCCAGGCAGCCAACCGTCATAAACGCATATTTGATCATATCGCCCAGAACAATACTGTGCATACCTCCTAAAATGGAATAAAACATAGCGAAAAGTGTAAATACGATCCCATAGAAATGGGGAATATACCTGGTGGGGATATCAAAGGGTACATAGCCTTTTACATAATCCCATGGGATGAAAATTTCCATAAATTTGCCCAGTCCGATAAAACCATAGGCCAAAAACCCGAAACAGCTGATTAATGCAAATGCAATTACAACAATATGAGAACTTTTCACTCCTTTACCTATTGAGCCAAACCGTGTTTGAAGCCATTCTGCACCCGTATTTGCATTGCTTCTACGCAACCATTTACTTAAGAACATCATCATAAAAACCTGATTGAATACCGGCCAGAGCCAGGGAATCCAAATGCTTTTTAAGCCATAAACAAAACATAATGCCACCATCCACATGGTTCCACTAATATCGAACATATCTGATGCATCACTCAAGCCGAGTTTATACCAAGGCAGTGATTTACCGCCCATCATATAACTTTCTTTATTCTGTTTTGCCTTTTTCCGGTACCAAAAGCCGATAAAAATCATTGTGGCGAGGTAGAGGATAATGATTAAGACATCTATTAATTGTAATTTCATTTATTTGGTTATTGCACTGTTGTATATGGTTATTTGTGTTATAATATGAATGAAATGATTTCTTACCCACGCTATTTATAGATTGAATATCTTCTTAGCCCCTTTTGAAGAAGAATATTATTACCCTTTAAAAACCTCAGGAAATCTGGCGCGGAAACCTGCCCGGGATAGGGCACATAATAATGGTTGTCTTTTTCTTTTTCGCGATAACCTGCGTTTCGCCAGAATAGCACATAAGATGGTTTATTATCCTCAATTGCCTTAGAAAAAACACCTGTCCACCAAGCGGCATCAGGAATTTCCACAAAGCCTGTTTCAGCAAGTGCACTTAATTTTCTAGTCTTTTTGGCAATCTTGTTCTGGATGGCCAGGCAGGTGGAAACATCTTGTTTAAATAATACACCTTTTTCTATCCCACCATACTGATAGTAATCAAAACTGAGTACATCAACAAAATTATTGCCCGGATAGCGCTCCAGATACTGTTCTTCGGTTCTAAAATCACATGGATTAAACACATAAATCAGATTTTGCAGATGCTTTTTATCCCTTAAATACTGAACAGTAAACTGCCACAACGCCTCATATTCCTGGGGACTGCAGGATTTTTTACCCCACCAGAACCAGCCGCCACCATTTTCATGGAATGGCCTGAATAAAACAGGGATCAATTTTCCGTCAGTTCCTTTCAATGAGTTTGCAAATACAGAAAACCTGTCTAACCAGCTTTTATAAAGCACATGCCTTTCCCCTTTTGGAAGAATCGATCTAACAGCTATTGAAACGGTATCCCATGAAGTTTTTCCATTAAAGGGATTATCCATATGCCAGCTCAGGGTATTTATTGCTCCCATGTCATAGGCTTTTTTGATGTACCTCCGCATTTTTTCGAATGGAACACCATCAATATTCTGCGCTTTACCCGTCTCCAGCCCCGAGACATCCCAGCCAAAAACAGCCGGATATTCTCCAGTTAGATCCTTGATATCGCTTCTGCCTTCCTGATATTTCCAACCAACACCATAGGCCATATCATCCTGGTGACCAAACAACACTTTTTTACCAGAAAGCCTGATTAAATTCTTATATAGGTTTTTAGTTTCGGGCGTAGCTTTTCTATCTATTAACTGCCCGAAAACAACAACGAAAAGCATGCAAAAAAACAAGAACAACGGGACTATTTTTTTAATCATTCGAATCTATTTTGGCTAGTATTTTGGCACTCATAATAATTATCTAAAATACTGATGTAATTAACATAAACAATAATACTATTTTAACCAATCAATATATAATCCGTCTTATTTCACCTCCAATTACAGCTCAAAATATAAGTAAACAAGTATTTTTTTACTACATTGCATCAATGTTCTTTTATCTTAAAAATATTTTTTTCAGGACCAAAAGTTATGAATAACATCATTAAAGAAATTACCCCCCTTACCCAGAATGATTGTTTCACTATATTTTCCAGGGTAAAACAGGATTTTGATTTCCCGCTCCATTTCCATGAAGAATTTGAACTTAATTTAATTTTGAATGCACCGGGTGCTAAACGGATTGTTGGCGATAATATTGAAGAAATTACAGACATGGAACTGGTACTCGTTGGCCCTAATCTTTCCCATGTTTGGACTACCCACAATTGCAAAAGTGAAGAAATTACCGAAGTCACAATCCAGTGGCATAAGGACCTTTTTGATGACAAAATGCTGCGCAGGAACCAGCTAAGTTTTATCCGTAAAATGTTCGAACGCTCGGCAAGGGGTATTCTGTTCCCCCGTGAAACCATTGAAAAGGTTTACAAACGTATTTTGGATATAAACCAGCTGCAGGGTTTTGATTCTGTTCTTGAACTGATGAGTATCCTTCATGATTTATCTACCTCGAAAAGTATGCGGGTGCTGTCAGATGCTACTTTTAACAACGACCAGGTATTAAATTACAACAGTAGAAGGATTGATAAGGCTTTCGAATTTATGAATGCCAATTTTGATAAGCCCATTACCCTGAAAGATTTAGCCAAACTGGTTAACATGGCAGAGATTTCTTTCAGCCGGTTTATTAAAAAACGGACGGGAAATACCTTTATTGATAGCCTGAATGAAATTCGTCTGGGTCATGCTACCCGCATGCTTATCGAAACTACACATTCAGTAGCGGAGATTTCTTACAATTGTGGGTTTAACAACATTTCAAACTTTAACCGGCTATTCAAGAAAAAGAAACACTGCACACCCAAAGAATTTAGAGAGAATTTTTCAGGAACAAGGGTATTTATTTAAATCGGGCAGCCTGATTATTTATTCAGTTTTCTGAGTTGCATCTTAATATATTTTCCTGCTGGTGTGAGCATTTCAGGCTTCCATTTCCCTTTCGGAGATGCTCCAGGTGCCAGCAGTGCAGTGGTTTCTGTTTTATCGGTAATATTCCAGTTTGCCCAGCTCAATTTATTTTTCTCCATCCAGGAATACCATTTATCCGTTTTTTCAACATCAAACTTACCGTCGCCATTGGCCTCTCCAACGCCCCACTCTGTTACAAAAACTGGCAGACCTGAAGAAATAGCCTCATCGGCCCGCTTCATTAAAATTTCTTGATGGCTTGGTTCTGAAGCGTAAAAATGAAATGAATAAGCAATGTTGCTGAATCCTTTAATTGGATCTTTGGCAGCTACATCAATGTCCTGATCCCAATGCGGACTACCTACAACAATTATGTTTTCGGTATCGTATTTTCTGATTTCGGCAATCACCTGTACCGCGTAATCTTTAACAGCCTGCCATGTTATTTTTTCTGGCTCATTAAATATCTCATAAATGATATTGGGTTTGCCAGCATATCTTTTAGCCATTTTTGCAAAAAACATTTTTGACTGATCCAGATGTTCGTTTGCATGGTGATCGTGCCAATCAATCAGCACATACAGATTTTTCTTAACCGCAGCATCGATTGTTCTGGTTACCAGTTCTTCCTGTTCTACCGGATTCTGCAGATAACCTCCATCTGGCTGTACCGCCATTGAAACGCGCAATAAACTAATATTAAAATCAGACTGAAGCCAGTTTACAACATCCTGGTTATAATATTTTTTTCCTTCCCAAATGCTCCATGATAAACTTACACCACGAAGTTGCGGCTGGATATTTTTACTGTTTAAAATTTTCCCGTCAACAACTTTTAATGCTCCGTTGCGCCCCACCCAGTTTACTTTTTGGGCAAAGGAGGTGATAGCGAAAAAGACAAATACTGAAAGAAACACAACTTTTTTCATAAGGAATCTATTTAATAAGGTACACTGAAGGCATTTTATCGGCAAAAAGCACAAAACCATCATTCTTAAAAGCCCTAAAATCACTTGCCGCAGGATGCCCGGCATAGGGTGTCCAATAAGCATCTTTGGTATTTGCCCAAAGCAGTACATAAGCAAATTCCAGGCGCTGATTTTTCAGGGATTTTAGCAGTTGCTGCGTAAACCAATCTGTTTTGGTTAAGTTTTGCAGACCAGTTTCTGTTAGTGCTGCTAATTTATTATGTGCCTTTGCGTAATCGGAAACGATTTTAAATTTTGACGCTGCAATATCTGGCGAAATACCTGCTTTCATATCTTCATAATTATCGGTACCCACCAAATCTACGTATTCATCGCCAGGAAAATAATTAAGATACTGGGTTTGGGAATTAAAATTCCGGTCTGGAGACCATGCATAAAGAAAATTCCTCACTCCCAAATCGTCCCGAAGGTATTTAACCGTGTACTGATACATGTCAATATATTCTGCGGCTGAGCAATGTCCATTTCCCCACCAGAACCAGCTGCCATCCATTTCATGAAAAGGGCGAAAAATAACGGGAATCAGTTTCCCATCTGCACCAATAAGGGTTTTGGCGTAATCTGCTACAATTTTTAACGAAGCCTTAAAAGTTTCGTTTGCCGATCCGCCGGGCAAAACCTGGTTAACTGCCGTAACCGGAGAATCTGACCAATAAAACCCGCCCTTTGAAACCGGATTTGCATAATGCCAGCAATAGGTATTTATTCCTCCACGGTTATAAGCCTCGATAGTGAGGGTGCGGGCGATAGATTTTTCGTAATCGAACCAGGCACCCGTTGCAAAATTTGTCATATGGATAAAATCGTGACCATAAACTGAAGGATAAACACCTGTAACCGTTTTAACATCACTTTGCGTGGAAGAAATCCCCGAAAACTGCTGTTCGTTAGCCCATTGCGATGTCGCACCTGTTACCCCTCTTTTCGTATCGTCCTGATGACCAAAAAGAACATTGTTTTTTGAAATCTGTTTGAGGTTATAGAAAAGGGAAGCGGTTTCGTCTGTTGCATTTTTATCTACCAACCAGGTTTTAACCTCTGGTAGATCCGTTGAAGTGGTAACTGGCAAAACAGGGATTACAGTTGGGTTTTCAACTGCCTCTTCTCCACTCTTTTTACAGGAAAAGAATGCAATAGCAGCCATTGCAACTCCGAAGCATATATTTTTAAGGTTCATGAATAGTTGGTTTATGGGCTGGATTATTTTTTTAAATAGGTTTGTATAGTTTTCCAGGTAGATTTATCAGAATCGAAGACAGCATTTAACCCTTGCTCTTCCTGCGGGGGGTCGCCAGAGAATTCATCGCCATCTTTCCAGAACAACTGTCCTGGTATAGGTCTTGATGTTCCTCCAAATGCCCAAAAATTACAGCCCGCAATTGCCCCTTTATTCTTCCGGCTATCTGCCCACAATGCGAAAATATTTCCGAAATATTCATCCCGTAATTTGGTTGTTGATGATGGATCAAAAGCATGCCCATCCCTGGGCAGGCCAAACTCCTCAATTACAAGCGGTTTATTTAATTGCCGGGCAATGCTTTCATGCCTATTAATGTAAGCAGCTGTTCTTTCAATAACCAAAGGTAGGTTTTCAGCCGTGGGCGCATCTTTAAACCAGCCCCAGTTTTTTGGCCAGATGTGGATAGTTAAATAATCAATACTTTTATCTGCGTGAATCTCCTTAAACAGATCCCAATTCTCATCAGTCCCCATAAAACCTTCGGTGCCTATAGTAACAAGATGGTTCTTATCAATTGATTTAATAAAATTGGCAGTGGAAGAAATCCATTTTTTATAATTATCAATAGCATCAGTCCGCATTGGGCGGGGCTCATTTGCAAGCTCCCAGGCCATAATAGCAGGCTCATTAACATATTTTTTACCTGAGTAAGTATTTTTGTGCCCGAGTATAAATTTTAACTGCTTTTGATAATCGCTTTTACAGGCTTCGCAACTATAAAACTTACTCGTATAATCGCGTTGCTCATCCCAATTTAACTTTCGTTTTAGTGTTTCATTGTCAATCTGGCCATTCCAGTTCAGGTATTGGAGAAAACCGCCACTCCACTCCCAGTTATTGCTTAAAAACAAAACAGCATACATCTTGCGTTTTGCCATTTCTACCAGTAAAAAATCCAATCCTTTTAAAAGTTCAGCATTAAAAACCAGATGCCGGGCCTGCAATGCGGGTTTAACACGGTCAACTCCATTAATTTTTCCTTCACCCTCTGAGCCAACCAAAATACGGAGGTTATTTACACCCTGCGATTTCAAAAAATCAAGTTCACTGATCAATCTCCGTTTGCCCTTAATAGGGTCCTTTTGTAAAGCAAGCAACCCGCCGTACCAGTAATTTGCACCCACATAATAGTAAGGTGCTCCACTAATTACAAACTGGTGGCCAAGCGATTTAACAAAGGCTGGTTTCTGAGCATTTGAAGCTGAAAAGGAAAGTATCAGCGTAAATAACAAAATAATCCTAAACATTCTTTTTTGAAAAAAATCCATATTCTTTTTTATTTCAGGGCATAAAAAACCCGGCACATCACTCCTGTTTTATGACGGGCCGGGTTAAAGTTATTTTAGTTTTATTTTACAAGAATCCAATCATCAATATAAAAGCTTTCATCCTGCGCATCGGGTCCTTTAATCCAGAAGCCCAAAGCATTTGAAGGCGATCCTGTAGCCCAAAGCCCTAATGTAGAGAGTGGAATTTTATAATAGTTCCACACATTTGCTTTTACCGTTATTGGAGCAGACTGGTCTCCGTTTCCATAACCTCCGGCACGTTTATCACCAGTGATGTATAAAGTATAATCCTGGGAACCGCCTTTGATGTAAAAAGACAGGTAAGTATATCCGCCGATACTAGGCAACCCCACATTCCAGTTGGCCACACCATTAGCACTCCAGTTACCTTTTGCATAGTTAAGCTTCAGTGATTTCACTCCGGATTTTGCAGCTGCAGAAGATACTTCACCACTTCCCCAAAAATTGCCACTCCAATTTGTACCATAATCTTCAGTAAAGAACTTATAGGCCTGATCGAGATTAACATAAACCTGCTTTGGTGCAACCTGTCCTCCTGGATAAGTTAGCAGTAAGGTTGTAGAAGTGAGCGTAGAGCTTGGCATTTTAAGCGTTAATTCTGTATCGTTTTTAGTTAAAATTATTGCTTTAGCAGTGGAGGTTCCCAGTTGAATATCAGTAACACTGGCAAGCCCGATACCGGTTAAAGTAATTTCAGCGTCAGCAGAAAAATTATAGTTCGAAGCTTCTGTAACCGTTGGTGGAGGAAGTAATATCGAAAATTTATAATCCACCTTTCCGTAAAGGGTTGTAACTGACAAAGTATTACTTTGGGTTGGCCCAGCAGGGGTATTTTTTGGAATACCCACCAAAATTGTACTATCTGAGCCCAAGGCTTTATTAAAATATACAGAAAGCCCATTAAACGAAACCGTGGTAACACTTGCTAAATTAGTACCGATAATGGCGTACATATTCTGCAGATTCCCATCGGTTGTTGTCGAATCCATTGCAACAACTTGAGGCGTAGTATTCGGAAAGGTAACTGATGTCGCTTTTCCATTCGCATCGTAAGTGGTGATGGTTGTTGTTAATTTACTATCGATGTAAGATTTACTGATGGTACGTACCCTAGTAATGGTTGGCGCACCCTTTCCGCCTTCTGCATCATCTTTCTTACAAGATGCGATCCCCAAAGCTACCAATACAGATAACAGAAACGGGATTATGCTTTTTTTATTCATTAATATTTTCATTTCTTTTCTTTTTAAATGTGATACCCCAAAACATATTTTATTTAAAAGTGTAAGGTACCGGCGGAAGGGCTAAAGCCGGATCGTTGGCAACTTCCGTAGCCGGGTAAGGCAACAGGAAATTTGCGTCGACAGGTGTAAAATATCCGTTTCCAAATCTAACAGGAGGTGTGTCATTACTTGAATCGCCCCTATCTTGCGCTTTAATAATTGCAATTGCTTTAGGATGGCGGGTTACATTAAAGCCATCAATACGGCATAAATCAAACCAGTAATCGCCTTCGATTGCAAATTCAAGCCTACGCTCTTTTAGTAGATCCTGAAAGGTAAATGATGATACAACGCCTAAACCTGCGCGTTGCCTGATAATATTAAGGTATTTAACAGCTGTTAAATCACTTGTACTTGCTGTTAATGACAAACCTGTTGGACTGCTTCCTGCAGATGCGCCCAAAATTGCTTCCGCAGCAATTAGGTACATATCTGCTAAACGCAGCATATAAGTATTCATACCGGTAGATTGGAAAGCACTTTTGCCACCATTATCTGCAGGCGAACCGGTTACATATTTTTTGATCTGTGCGTGTGTACCCTGAGAACCTGCATTTGCAGGAAGGGTATAACCGCCACCGGCCTGATTCAGTTCGGGATAATAATCGCCAGGCAGCATAATGGTTGCTTTTCTTCTCTGATCATTTGAAGAGTAGGCATCAATCAGGTCAAAAGTTGGAGCCAGCACACCATAACCATCGCCGGTCTGTGTAATGGCAGAACTATAGGCTAACGAAGCCTGCATTCCATTTCCAAAACCATAACCACCATTTGACAGCCACTGTAAAGCGATGATAGATTCTTTATTATTATTGTTGGCAATCTTGAAAAGATCAGCATAAGTTCTGCCTGCAACGTCTACGCCAAACAGACCAAACTCATGGCTGTTGATCACTTTTTCTGCCTGGGCCTTTGCATTTGCATAATCCTGCATATACAGGTAAACTTTTGCCATCAATGCAGATGCCGAACCACTGGAAACATGCCCGCTACCCGCAACATTGGGCGTACAGTTCGCTTCACCAAATTTCAGATCGTTGATAATGAACTTATAAACATCAGTTACCGGATTTGTACGTATTGTTGATGGACTACCTACGAAATCAAGGGGATTTTCGATAATCGGAACATTTCCAAAAATCCTAACCAGATGAAAATAGGCCAGCGCCCTTAATACATGTGCTTCGCCCAGCGCATTGTTTACAACCGAAACAGGAACTGAGGCAGGCACCGTTGGAAGATTGTAGATTACGGCGTTAGACTGTGCAACGACGGTGAACAATGAGTTCCAGGCCGCACTTAATTCAAAGTTACCGTTTGAAACTGAAAAGTTTCCAAAGGCCTTCACATCATCCGAACCGCTTCTTCCGTTACCGCTTGCCATTTCGGTTATTGCCCAGCTTACTTTTGTGTTCCAGCCAAACCATGGCGCGGCATAAAGTGCGTTTGTACTGGACTGGACCTGAGCCGCTGTAGTATAATATCCGCCAACAGTATATTGATCTTCCGGTGGCCGGTTAAAAAATTCTTTCTTACAACCTGTTGCAGATAAAGATACTAGGGTTGCCATTGCTATGATCTGTTTTATATATCGTTTCATATCGATCTCTTTAAATGTTAAAACTGTGCGTTTAATCCAAATGTAATGGTACGTGGAATCGGATATCTACCCATGTCTATATTGGTATAAATCGGGTTCTGGTTCAACGAACCGATCTCGGGATCCAGACCTGAATATTTGGTAAATACATATAGATTCTGACCACTGGCAAAAACATTCAAACGGCTTAGCTTTGCATGCTTAATCCATTTTTCAGGAAAAGTATAACCTAGCCTGATATTCTGAACCCTTAAAAAGGAGGCACTTTCCAAAAAGCGGTCAGACATCACCAAGTTGTTGTTGGCTATACCGCCCTTTGGTGCAGGGATATCAGAATTTGGATTGCCTGGACTCCAGAAATTGCTGGAAGTAGCCAGCTGATTGGTATATAGTCCCGAAAGTCCTGCGATCTGATAATTTAATGCATTAAGGATTTTACCTCCATAGGATCCATTCAAAAAGATAGACAGATCGAAGTTTTTATAAGTGAAGTTATTGGTAATACTGTAGGTAAAATCCGGATTCGGGTTACCCAGCGCAACCTGGTCATTCGCATCCACCTTACCATCACCGTTGGTATCCTCATACATTAGATCACCCAGATAAATCGAATTGGCAATTGAAGGATCGTTTGTAATCACTGCTGGCGATGTCCCCCCGGTTACGTTCTGAGGATGGGAAGCAATATACTGCAGGTCGGCAGTGTTTTTAATCACACCTTTAACTTTATAACCGAAGAACTCTCCTACAGGCCCGCCTTCGGTTGTTTTGGTTACAGGCAAACTGATAAAACTGCTGTTGATACTACCAATTAATGCCGGAGAACCGTTTAAGGATACTACATTGTTTTTATATTTCGAAAAGATTAAAGTTGTATTCCATTTGAAATTGTCATTTACAATGTTCTTTGTATTGATACTGAATTCGAAGCCTTTATTTTCTATCTGGCCAGCATTGTAATAAGGCGATTTAATTGCAGCCACATCAGAGTATTCGGCTGGTCCTCCGAGCAGGAACGCCGGAAGTGGTTTTTGGAAAAGGAAGTTTTTAGAGTTTTTAATGTAGTAATCAAAACTGGCATCAATTCTTCCTTTAAACAAACTAAAATCGACACCAGCACCTTTTTGAATGGCAGATTCCCAGGTTAAATCTAAATTGGCTACGTTGTTGGTTACAAAACCAGTACCCAAACCTGTGGCAACTGCCTTAATCGATGAACCATAAAGATAGTTGGGAATGTTCTGGTTTCCGGTTTCACCATAGTTTAACCTGATTTTGATGTTATCGACTACAGACTTGGTGCTTTCCATGAACGATTCTTCCGATAATCTCCAGGAAATAGCCGCAGCAGGGAAATAACCAACTTTGTGCCCTTCAGCAAATTTCGAAGATTTATCAGAGCGGATACTTGCCGTGATACTGTATCTGTTATTATAGGTATAGATTGCCCTTGCCAGTAAAGATTCCATCACCTGACTGCCTTTGTTCTGATCGATCAGAGCGGTGGTCTGATCACCAAAACCAAGTGTCTGAATGGTATTTCCCGATGCAAAATTTTCTATTTTGTTCGAAACCCCGCCCCAGGTGGCCTGCCAAACCTCATATCCGGCCAATGCGGTTAAATTGTGCTTGGTACCAAATGTATGTGCGTAGTTTAAATACTCTTTCCAGCCCCAATAAGTACTATTGGAGTTGTATTGATCAAGTCGTGCCGTCTGATTTGAAAATGCCCCCCATTGATAAGTTGGCTTAAAAGTTTGGGCTTCCGACCAGTTAAAATCGCCATTCAGTTCCGAACGTAAGCTCAGGTCTTTAAAAATCTTTAAATCAGCATAAGCACTTCCGTTAATGTTATTGCTCAACAAAGTATTTGTCAGGCTTAATGCCTGCGCAACCGGATTAACTGTACCTTGCGCTAGCCCTCCTGCATCAAGCGTGGGCCCTGCATAAGATCCATCTGCATTATAGATCGGATTATCCGGTGCACTGGAAAGTGCATTATAAACAATCCCTGTATTACTGCCCAGGCCAATATTCTGGTTGGTTCGTGCCGCGCCGATTGTACTACCGATTTTTAGCCAGTCTTTTACCTGTCCGTTCACATTGGTACGGAACGAGTAACGTTTGAAATCACTTCCAATAATGGTTCCTTCCTGCTTAAGGTATCCTCCAGATACGTAATAATCGACACCGTCTTTTCCTCCCGAGAATGACAATTGATGATTCTGTTGCGGTGCGGTCTGAAAAATGGCGTCCTGCCAGTCTGTACCAGTACCCAAAATACTTGGATCTGCAAATTCTATCCTTCTCTGCAAACCAAACTTATCGGCCAATGCATTTTGAAGATTCGCGAATTGCTTTAAGTCCATCATATCCAAAAACTTACCCTGCTCCTGAAAACCATAATAACCATCATAACTGATCTTGGCACTACCATTTTTCCCACGTTTAGTAGTTACAATGACTACCCCATTAGCACCACGGCTACCGTAAATAGCCGTTGCAGAAGCATCTTTTAATATATCGATTGATTCTATATCGTTGGGATTGATCCTTGAAAGTGGGCTCACGCCTGTTTCTTCCTGACCACCGCCGGTGCGGGTCAATTGGGGAGACCTTCCGTTTCCGCTTTTATTGGTTGCATCTCCCAGGATAGGTACACCATCGATAACATATAAAGGTTCACTGCCCCCAAATGAAGTAATACCGCGGATACGCACAGAAGTTGCGCTACCAGGGCCGCCAGAATTTTGCGTAATGGTAACACCTGCAGCTTTACCCTGAATCAGCTGATCTAAACTTGGCTGGGGAATATTTGCAATATCCTTTGCCAGAACTGAAGACACCGAACCATTAACATCCTGACGTTTCTGTGTACCATAACCTATTACCACAACATCCGACAAGGCAGTTGATGCTGATTTTAAGTTAACATCGATCTGTTTTTTTGTGCCGATTACGATTTCTTGGCTTGTAGAACCGATAAAGCTATACACTAAAACTGTTCCGCTGGCCGGTACTGTAATTGTATACTTTCCATCAATATTGGTACTGGTTGCTATGGCGGTTCCTTTTACCATAACACCTACTCCAGGTAAGGTTGTACCTTTTTCATCATAAACTGTTCCTGTGATTACCCTGGAGGCATTTTGCGCAGAAGCCCTGGTTAGAAAGCCCATACACATCACAAACAGAATTACTATTCGTAAAGTTGTACTCATAATGTTTATATTTAGTTATTATTTGTTAACTCAAATTTAACAGCAATGTTAATCGCTTTTATAGTATTATTTTAACTTATAATAATCTAAAAAATACTATCATATAAATAAATAAAAGCTTAAAATAATCATTATCAACTAATTTAACTGAGTATACGATTACAGCAAGCCTATACTTTTTTCTCCCAAATTAATTAATTATTGATACTATTTTGCTTATACCTACATCAAAGCCTTCTAGACTATATATAAATGAATACAGCCAGTTATATGAAAATACCTTTTAAAAACAGCTAAAAGCAATCGGTTGCAAAAAGAAAACGATTAAACACAATAGCCCCTTCGGTTTTAGTCTTGTTAATTATACTTTCCAAACATTTGATGATAGTTTTCTGTCTTTTAGCCATTAAGATTTTTTGTTTCTATATTATTGTGGTACCCACAATATAAATCCAACAATGAAACTCAAGATTTTCTATTTATTTACGGCATTAATCTGTCTATTCCAGGCAAGTCAGGCCAATACGGTCAAAAATTATACGGATACGCTTTATGCCAAACAACTAAAACCTTACGGCAGGTACTTGCTCAATGATCAGAATAAACTGGAAATGATCAGCTCAGCAGTGCATTTTGGTTTTAAGTTTACTGGTGACAGTTGCGCTATATATGCCCAGTTAAATCAAAGCCAAGGACATAATTATATCCAATATGAAATAGACGGCGTATACCAGAAACGCATCCGTATTGAAGGGAATACCACTAGCCCCATAATTTTAAGCGTAAAAGGCCGTGGAGAACATACGATATGGATTTATAAGGCCACCGAAGCACACACAGGGGCAATTCAGATCTCAAAGATCGCGGCAAACCATATCAAAGCCATAAAAGTCCACAAAGCCCCGTTAATCGAGTTTATTGGCAATAGCATTACCTGTGGAGCTGCATCAGACACCACAGATTTTGCCTGTGGAACCGGCGAATACCATGATCAGCACAACGCCTATCTGGCCTATGGCCCAAGGGTATCTCGAAAACTGGGAGTCAACTATATCATGAGCAGTGTAAGTGGTATCGGAATTTACAGGACATGGAATATGGAAGGCCCTTCTATGCCAAAGGTTTATGAGCAAATAGATTTTAAAACAGATACACAACAAAAGTGGGACTTCAAAAAGTATAACCCTAAAATCGTCAGTATTGCACTAGGCACCAACGACCTTAGTAATGGCGACGGAAAAAACGTAAGAAAGCCGTTTGATGAAAAGATATTCCTAGACCAATATGTAAACTTCATTAAACTTGTAAAATCAAAATACCCAAAAGCACAGATCGCTTTATTAAGTAGCCCAATGGTAAAAGGAAAATCCCGTGATATTCTTGAAAACTGTCTCAATAGCATAAAAAAGAGAGTTGATTCCCTGTACCCATCAGGCCGAGGAGTTAAAACTTTTTTCTTCCCGGCAATGGCCCCACATGGATGCACAGGCCATCCCAGCACAGAAGACCACTTGATACTTGCCGAGCAGCTTCTTCCTTTTTACAGAAAATTACTGGAATAACCCTTCGGCATGCACCACAACAAAATCGTTGTATTATTTCAGATATAATCACATATAAACAACCACTTAAAACATTCTTACGCACATAGCATTTACAAGGTCATCTATTAAAAGGAAATTAAAAACCAATTAATAATATTTAAACGACAATCTACCGCTTTCTATCCTGTATTAATAAAATGACCAGAGAAAAAAGTTCCTGCTTATGTTTTCTATAAGTTGAATTCAGGTGGAGCATGATGTGTTCCATCTGTTTTTGCTTTATCTCAAGCAATTCTCCATGGCCATCAACCAGATTTTCTGTTTGTCCCTCCAGTACTTTTATATAATCAATCAGATCTGTATCAGCACTATATTTATCTTGTTCTAGCTATAAGATTTTTTACCGACGGCTTTTAGGTCATCATATACACTGGGCCGGAGAGCAGTATAAAATACCGGTTCGACATTTTCGGAGCAGTACCAAAAATTTTGGAGCGCTAGTAAAAAAATATCTTTGTAATTTATACTGATCTCTATATATGCCATCGGATACAGTACGAAATTATGAGTTGGTTACACGCCTCATTATTTTCAAGGTATAATTTTCAAATTTGCCCATCTATTTGGATTTATTCTTAATAAACTTAACTTTGCAAAAAAAATGCCACACGGGTCCGACCCCGTGTGGCGATACGGGCGCTAAGCCCTGACACCTTTAACATCAAATTAAAAGTAAATGCAATTTAAGAAAATTTTACGCTTAGGTGTGTGCTGTACCGGAATATTTGCAGCTCATGCCAGTTCTGCTCATGTTCTGACAGGAAGTTACACAAATCCTACAGATAGTCTTGTTCAAAGCCGGAATGATGAACAAACCGGGATAGTGAGAGGCAGGATCACCACTTCTGATGGTAGCGTAGCTGCTAATGTAACGGTAGTGCTGAAAGGCACCCGCTTTGGCTCGGTTACCGACGAGGATGGCTTATACCAAATCCGGCGTGTTCCGGTTGGCGATTATACACTTGTAGTTTCTGCGGTTGGCCTTTATCCAAAAGAAAAACAGATACATGTTTCATTCCGTGGTACCGTAATTGTTGATTTTTCTTTAAAAGAAAATCGTTCAGAGTTAGACGAGGTACAGGTAAGCACGAATAAGAAAAAATATAAGGTGGATAAAGTGTCCTCCTCATTACGGTTACAATCTCCTCTGATCGAAGTACCGCAGAACATTCAGGTGGTAACCAGCAAGGTACTGGCTGATCAGCAGGTGTTTGATATTGTAGATGGCGTAACCAGGAATGTGAGCGGTACCATGCGCGTAGGCCATTGGGACGCTCAATATGCCAATATTTTCATGCGCGGCACGAGTATTCCTGCTTTCCGGAACGGGATGAACCAAAAAATGCCATGGGGCCCGTTAGCTGACGATGCGGCAACTATTGATCGCATCGAATTCGTAAAAGGTCCTTCTGGCTTTATGATGGCCAACGGTGAACCCGGCGGTATTTATAATGTGGTAACTAAGAAGCCTACAGGTCAAAACCACAGTTCGGTAAGTGTAGCAGGCGGAGGTTATAACCTGGGACGCGCCGCTGTTGACCTGGATGGTAAGTTAAGTCGCGACGGTAAATTGTTGTTTCGCCTGAATGTGGCAGCACAAAGTAAAGACAGCTACAACAAATACAATTACACGGATAAGTACGTTATCGCACCCGTAATTAGCTATCAGGTAGACAGCAATACTTTAATCACAGCTGAATATACTACCCAGCATGTAGAGGCACAGGCATTGGGCTCTTATGGTTTTTCGCCGAAAGGCTTCGCCGATACAGATCCCAGTTTCTTCCTGGGCGACCCGGCACTGGACCCTGCAAAGCTTTATGACCACAATGCCACGCTTTATGTGAGCCACCGTTTAAATAATAACTGGAAGATTAATGCACAAGCTGCTTATCTCCGTTATGGTTTAGATGGAGGTACCCCGTGGCCTTCAACAATTGCACCAAATGGCGATATGAAACGTTACCTCAATATCAGTGAGGAGCTGGCCATTAACAAAAACATACAGGTTAGCCTGATGGGCGATGTTGCTACGGGATCTGTTGTACACCGTATTTTAGGCGGACTAGATATGGGCAACCTGAAAACCTGGGGTGATTTTTCCAGCGTAACGCAGTCTGATCTTCAGTTGGCAAACGGCACTAAATTCAACATTTACAACCCGGTTTACGGGATTCCTTTTGCCAATATTCCTGTCTTTGATCGTTCGCGAAGCATTCAGAACCGTTCGGGATCAAATGTATATGCCACCAACCTGACCTATACCGGCGCTTATTTACAGGACGAAATTCGCATGCTGGATGGACGTGTGCGTTTAACATTAGCCGGCCGTTTCACACATGCGGTAACGGTGGGAAAAACAAACCTTACACAGATATCTGATAATGTTTTCAGCCCCAGGGCTGGTTTGAGTGTAACCCTGGCAAAAGATTTCAGTGCCTATACACTCTATGATCAGAGCTTCCTGCCTGTTGCCGGCCAGGACTATGCCGGAAACCCTTTCAAGCCTATCCGCGGTAATAACATCGAACTGGGTTTGAAAAAGGATTTCTTTGACGGTAGATGGAACGTAACGGCTGCCGCTTTCCGCATTAAGAAGAAAAATGTATTAACCGCAGACCTGGATCCGGCACATCTGGCTGCAAACCCAAATGCCCAGATCCAATTGGGGGGTGTTATCTCAAAAGGTATTGAACTGGATATAAACGGGGAAATTACCCCTGGATTGAACCTTGTATTAAATTATGCGCTCACTGATGCCAAGGTAAGTGAAGATGCTAAACCAGAATTGGTAGGCAGACACACCCCTAACTCTGCTAAGCACATTACCAATGGCTGGTTATCTTACCGCTATCAGAAACAAGGTGCTTTATTAAACGGCTTTGGATTGAGCGCGGGTTACCAGATTCAACTGGATCGTTACGCGGGATCAACTTCTGTTCCATTGATGTTACCTGCTTATTACCGTTTTGACGCAGGTGTTTCTTATGAAAAAGGTAAAATAACCATCGCTGCGGTAGTGAATAACCTTTTGGATCGCAGGTTGCTGACACAGGGATCATATACCAAGCTGGCAACTGAAACTGCAACATCTGTTTCTTACTATACCTATATCTATGAGGTTCCGCGCAACGCACGATTGAGCATTACCTACAGGTTTAAATAAGCATATCTGATCAATAAACACAGGCACAATGACGAAGAATCAAAATCCGGGAAAGAAGAAGCAAAAGGACACGCTTTTTAAGCGCATTAACAACTGGCTGCACTTGTGGTTAGGTTTGATATCTGGTATCATTGTCCTGATTGTATGCCTTACCGGTTGCATGTGGGTATTTAATGAAGAAATTACCGGTTTGCTGGAGCCTGAAACAAAAGTAGCCTGGCAAGATAAGCCTGTGGTTAAACCCTCCGAGTTGATGCGGATAGCTGCGAAGCTGTACCCGGAGAAAGTGCCATCGTACGCCAATTACCAGCAAGGCAGGGCCATCAACTTAAATTTACGGGCGGCTAATGCCGGTCCGCGGGATCGCCGTACGGGAAATACCATACTAAAAATAAATCCTTATACAGGTGGGGTGATTAGTATCGAGGAACATAAACCAGGTGAATCAGATTTCTTCAGGTTTATTTTAAACGGGCACCGTTTTCTCTGGATGCCTTCTGAAATAGGGCGACCAATTGTTAATTACGGTACCATGATCTTTGTAGTTCTGCTGATCACCGGACTGATCTGGTGGTACCCGAAGAAATGGAATAAATCAACCCGCGATAAAAGTTTTAAGATTAAATGGGGTGCATCTTTTAAACGGGTAAACCTCGACTTGCACAACGTACCTGGCTTTTATGCCTTATTGTTCCTGGCAGCTATAGCCCTTACAGGAATGGTATATGGTATTAAATGGTATAGTGAGGGGATGTATTGGGTTACATCAGGTGGCGATAAGCTCGCAGAATACAAGCGTTTAGACTCAGACTCGACATTAAAAGGAAAGGGTTATGCACCGGAAAAAGCAATGGATATGGCCTGGGATCAGGTCATTTCGCGCCATCCTAAATCGATGGGTTTTTATTACAGTTTTGCGGATACGGCAGAAGCTAAGGCTGCCATCAACATCACCGTCTATCCAAATAAAGGGCAGTTTTATAATAGCCAAGGCTACACTTTTGACCAACATAGCCTGAAGGAGTTAAAGCGACAGGATGCCTATTCGGTAGAATATGCGCAAGCCTCGTTTGGTCAGAAACTGCGAAAAATGAATTACGATATCCACGTAGGCAGTATCCTGGGATTTCCGGGTAAGGTAATGGCCTTCCTGGCTTCACTTATTGGCGCTAGCTTACCGGTTACAGGATTCTTGGTATGGTATGGCCGGAAGTTTAAGAAAAAGAGTAAGAAGCCGGGGAAAAGTTTGGCGAAGCAACCTGACGTAATCCCCTCCAAATCAGCAGAAAAACTGCTCGCAGAGATATAAACATAAAGCCCCGGATCTGAAAAGCCGGGGCTTTTTTGTGTTAACATCTGATCTAAAAGGTGCCGGTAAGACATAGGTAGATTTTCTATTTCGAATTTATAAAGCTTGAATGCCTATACTATTTGTTTTTCATTATTTTTTCCCATTCGGCTTGGGTTAGAATTTCTAAAAATTCATCGCGAAAGTGCCATGCAGATACATATCCAGCTGAGACAGTGAAACTGATCACCCAAGTGGTCTTTGCCTTCCATAATTTAAATGCACAAATATCTGTCGCGGTAATATAAGGACTTGTTTCACCTAAGTGTTGATGTGAGGATGCTTCTATCGCGTCTATACCACCGGTTCCCAGGGGAATAAGGTTGTTATGAAGCTTTGTCTTTTTAATGATATTATTGTCTCTGTCAAAATTAATCAGGTAATCATTTCCTAATAACACTTCATCCGGTGCTGTTTGCGCAGTGATGACATATACTTTTTTTGCCCCATTTTTTATAATCGGGATAAGATTTAAACTGGTATTTTCATAAAATTTAAAAAGCGTGTCGTTTAAAACAGCCTGTGCAGCTTTCGACCGGATAGCATACAAGTCTTTTTCAAATTCGGTAAATTTTCTTGTTGCAGTGTCTATACTATATTTAGACGAGTCTAAACTATGGCCAAACTTAACTGTCGCCAACACTACCGGATCGTTATTTTTAGAAAAAAAGATAGTGGTCATTTTTTTTTCTTTCTCATAAGAAAAATATCCCCCGGATAAACGCTTCTTCCCGCCGAAACCGGAGGTAAAAATCTGTGTACTATGACCTGAAGCCCATTCAGAACGATAAAGTGTTTCCCCCTCTGTATTAATGCTGTCAGCAATCTTTCTCAGCGCATTTTTTTGTGCTATTGCATTTTGCGCTACGATAAACAGGGTAATCAATGTTAACAGTTTTTTCATTAATGGCGAAAAGGTTAGTAAATATCTTGTGAATATAAATAACCTTGTGGATTTTGCATAACGCGGTTGCAACAGAACAAATTGATTTCAAACATTCAGATCATAGTTTAAGAAAGCTAATTCACGTAAATCATCCAAAAAACAGTTCGAGAATTGTCTAACGCGGGCTACTGATCAAAAGCTCACCAAAAGATCGGCTTTTTGCGTTTTAAATTTGGGCAAATATTGTAGTAAGGAATAAAATATATGAAATCCCATATCTAGTAACACAAGTCTTAGTGCCCTACGTGGAAAAACAGCCAGAATGCGCTTCAGTTAAATTAACAAACTACCAAAAGATCAGGACCTTCTCTGAAATATTGCCCAGTTGTGATCGATACCTGAAAATTTCCTTCTTTTATGGTTTTCCATTTTGCTTTTTTATTGTTTTCGGAATCATCACGGCTCAGGGCCTGATGCAAAACCTTTATTCAACCACCGCTACGAAACCGCCACGAGGCAAACAGTTAATTTTCACCGGCTGTCCTTTGCGCCATACCAGCATTTTTGTTTTAAAAGATTTATCGTATTCACCATCCTGGATGATGCTGATCCTGGCTTCCTTATTTTTCAGGAAATCTAAACTAAATTGTAAAACTTTAGCATCCTCCAGTCCATTCAATCCACCAATATACCATTTTGTACCCTTTCTTCTCGCCATAACCACATGACTACCCGGATAACCGCTCAACAAACGTGTTTCAGCCCAGGCGGTTGGTAAGGCCTTTAAAAAGTTTTTTGGGGCATCCGGTAGTGCATAGTATGCTTCCGGACGGTCTGCAAAATGCTGCAAGGCCGATTCGAATACCACGGAGAGTGCCAGTTCATGTCCATAAGAAGTAATGTGCGGGTGTTGACTGTTAGAAAAGGTAACCGGTGTATAATCCATAGGACCAATTACATTCCTGGTAAAAGGTAAAGTGGTATTATGTACGGCCGCCTTATTAGTCAAAATATCACGGTTATTATACCATTCTGCCCCGTAAACCGCTTCTACAGACATTAAATTCGGGTAGGTTCTTGACCACCCACGCGGAATAGTAGCACCATGAAAGTTTACCATGAGGTGATGATCGGCAGCATCTTTGAGGATATCCAGGTATAATTTCATCATGTCCTGCTGGTCGCCGGCAAAAAAATCTACCTTAATTCCGTAAACCCCGATCTTATTTAACCATTCAAACTCTTTAATGCGTTTTTCGCGGGTTCTCATGCGGTCTACAGGTGTAGCACCAGACCAGTCGGTCGTGCCTGAATTGTACCAGATCATGGGTTTAATGCCTTTCGACTTGGCATAATTAACGGCATCTTCCAGTTTGCCACCATTGCCCATCACGTCCCATTCCCAATCGATCAGGACATAAGGCCAGTTCATATTTTTGGCCAGATCGGTGTATGCCACTGCCTTTTGGTAATCTTTAGATCCATGGTTGTAGGCCCAATAAATCCAGGCCACCGCACCAGGCTTAATCCATTCTTTTTGTGCAATGCGGCTAGGTTCACTCACGTCCGTAATCAGGGTAGATTCTACAACAGTTGCCAGGCTCCCAATCATGACGGTATGCCACTGTGACTTCCATGGTAAAGTGCTCATGTCACCTTGTTGCGGAAAACTTTTCCGTCCTGCCGAGTAGCTGATTTTGTACCGGTTAATATCTTTATTATTCACCAACCTGGAAGCTGCATTAAATTCGCTGTTTCCGGCTTCAGAAATGAGATACCACACTTGCAATTGTTTGGTTTTGAACAATGCAGGATAAGACCATTCCTGGCTTTTTTCTCCTTTACCATTATTGTTGTAGGGATAAAAATCTTCATATCCCGGATCATAAGCCTGTGCCCATCGATCCGTTTGTACGGGAATGTTAAAGGTGGTATATTCATCTTCGATATGAACCGGTTGGTCTGACCATTTCGGAAATTCATACCTGAAAGCAATACCATCATTATAGACACGAAAAACGACATTGAGCGACTTTCCGTTCGCATTGACAAAGGTATATGTGCTTTCATTTGCCTGGTTGCTGCAAAGCTTTCTTTTACCGCTTACCATTTCATATTGGGTGTTCAGGCGCTTAACTGATCCGGCACTTTTCAAGGTAAGATTTTTAAATTGCTCCTGTTTGGTTGCAATACCGATTTCGGTGTCGGAAAGAATTGGCTCCCATTTTCCATTGGTCTGATAATAGACATCAAACTGCGCGGATGTGGTACTGTCAGCAGTTGCCAGCTGATGATATTCCATTACCAGCTTGATTTTGCCATTGGGCGATATTATAGGGTATGACTGGCCTTTTTGCGCGTAAGTGACGCTGCAGCAAAGCGAAGTTAACAAGGCATAAAAGATAAAAGATTTTCGAAGTGTCATTTGTGATTTGTGGTTTTAATATTTTAAGTATTCAGCTTAATGTTTATTCATTCACCACCTGCCAGCTGAAAACGGTTCCGTCTTTCCGGTTAGGTAAAGTGCCTGGCCAATCTGCACCGTATAATTCTCCGGTATGCGGATCTAAGCCGACAAAACGTTTAGTTTTTAAAGATAGCAGCATACACTGCCCCTTCAACATATCCTGCCATACGAACAGGCTGCCCGGTGTTTCCTCCTTGATCAGCCGTACATCTGCAGATAAACCCTGGCTGGTAATAGTTAAAAAGCCAGTTCCGTTAAGTGCCTGCAGGGCTACTTTACCCTGCTCACGGTCTAACACGCGAAACTGATAGGCAGAATCGCTATTCACGGTAAAACTACGTCTCGGGCAAAGCATACCATGAGGATTTGCCCAAAGCTGACGACTGTCGGCCAGATTGGTTAATGTAATTATTTTTCCCAGCGGAAGATTTTTAGTACGGTCGGCTAAGGGTTCATTTAACTGAAAGTGATCAAACTCAGCATAGCCACCCTCCTTTCCTTTGGTATTATAAGCAAATAAGGCATACCGGGTTCCCTGAAAAGTTTTCAACTGATAGGGAAGCCTGATGCTGTCGGCTACGTTCTCAAATGTTTTGCCATCGGTACTGTAACTCAACCGGGCAATATCCTCGTCGAAATTCCCGAAGGCACGTAAATAAATACGTGGCGATTTTAAGGGTTTGTTGATTGTTTTTTGCCGGTACTGGTCAAATATGCGGAAAACAAAATGATTTCCTTCCCGAAGGATGCCCATCCAGGCATAAGGGATATTCATTAAACCCAAACCGGCAATATCGCCGTCTTTCAGTTTTTGAGCGTTTAATTCTACAGTAGCTTCGGATTCAGGGCCAACACCCCGTTGGGTCAGGGTATTTCTTGCCCAAAGGAAATCCTTTGCCGGTAAGGTATGCAGGCGCAGGCTTCCTCCCTTCAATTGCCATTTGCCATCAACAGGATTGTGGTTCCATTGCCATGCAGAGGCCAACTGTGGCGCATTAAAGTTGTCATTGCGTTGGTAAGGTACCTGCGGACGATCGGGTTGGGCCACATTGGGTTTAAACCACGTTCGTGGAGATCTGCCCAGGTTACCTTCAAGGCCAAAGAAAGGCCAGCCTTCTTTCCAGGTAACAGGTGATAGAAAGGTTGTTCTACCCACTGCCCTGAAATCCATCATTGAAAAGCCCCACCATTCCCCATTGGGCAGGTCTACAATACCACCCTGGTGCATGGGAACCGATCCCAACAACTGATCGCTTTGCTTTGTCATCGATAATTTGGCATCCGCAGCAGGTAAGGCAGAATCCTGCCCCATATCTTGGGTAAACCAACCCAGGGTTGTACCCATTGTTTCTTTAGCACTTACTACGGTAGTTTCGTAAGGCCCTTCAATATTAGCGGCCCGGGCACATTGCAGGCGGCCGTTATCGGCATTGGTAATGTAATATTTTCCGTTGATTTTGTAAAGGTGATTACCTTCGCCCATGGCATTTCCCCTGGGGATGATCACGCGGTCGCTACCTTCTATAAAACCGCTGAGGTCAGGTTTTAATTCAATCAGTTTAATTTCTCCGACACCATAAACAACATAGATTTTTCCGTTCTCAAACAATACCGACAAATCATAAATGTGACCTTTCAGTTGGTGCTGTTTCCACGGCCCGGCAGGATTGGAGGCCGTAAAAATCTGCAAACCATATTTGTTTATATTGGAAAAAATATAGAAAACCCCGTTATGGTACCGGATACAGGGTGCCCATATACCTTGTCCATAGGCTTCTTTACCATCTTTAAGATTAAATTCTGCTCCCTGCTGAAAACGGTCCGTTGCATAGCCGATCACCTTCCAGTTAACCAGATCCTTAGAATGCAGCACCGGTAATCCGGGTACGCTATGCATGGTGGTACCCGTGAGGTAAAAATCATCACCTACGCGAATAAGATCCGGATCGGAGAATTCATCATAAAATAGCGGATTGGTATAAGTACCATTTCCATTATCTGCCGTCCAGGAGCTTTGGGCATAAAGCTTTGATTCACTTAAACTGAATAGCAAAGCACAGCATATTAGTTTTAATGACCGTTTAAAATACTGCCGGATAAAAAGTGTAGGGAATTTTATGTGTCTTAATATTTTATTTATCATAATCATAATGAAGGTAATCTACATCAATATAACCGCCTTTGTCAAGAGGATTGTAATTGTAAATGGCAATCCGATCACCCCGGTAAGATCCCCAGCGAAGTTGGTAAGGCTCACCAAATGATTTAAATGTTTGGCCATCTGTACTGTAACTAAAGGTACTCTGACCATCGAGTCCCCAGGCTGAGCGGATCCAAACTTCATTTCCCTGAAATTCAGGACCTGATAAAGCTTTATCTTTCGTAGTAAAGGATAGCTTTTTAGTCCCGCCGCTACATTCAAACCCCAGCATAGCATAATCAGGCACACCGAAATGCGATAAACCGGCTTTTTGCCCATTGGCCATTCCGCGGAGATCAAACTTTACGGTAACTGTATTTTTCGATGTGCGGTAAACCCTTTGGGTCAAGGTATTGCCGGCAGAAAAAATATGATCTTTTAAAGGTTTAAAGGCATGCAACCGCAACCAGCCTTTTCTTTCAGATAAAGACCATTTATCTTTTTTCGGCTGGTAGTTCCATTCCCATTGCGGCTGAATGATACGGGCATTAAAGTCGTCACTGCTTTGCGGTTGGGTTTTACGGGTTGATTTTACGGGCATAGGCGCCGACCATACCATCTCGCCGATGCCTTTGTCATTAGGTTTTCCGATTATCGGCCAGCCCTCCAGCCAGGTTACAGGCAGCAGGCTTAAAACCCGTCCGGACCAATCGCCCGAACCATGATGGGTTAAGAAGTACCAACCTCCGGTTTGGGTTTGTACCAATCCGCCCTGATTGGGTTCATTAAACTCAGGTTGACCTTCGCTCAGCTGTCGTGGCCCTTCATAAGGCCCATAAATATTTTTAGACCGCTCCATCATTAAAACGCGAACGTTGTTGCGCACCTCGCTAAAAAGATGATAATAATAGCCTTTGATTTTGTACAGTTTATTGGCTTCGCTCCCATGGGATTGATAAATTACCTGATCTGAATCTTTGATCAGCGACTTGCCATCGTCCGTCATTTTAAAAAGATGAATTTTATAGCCATCTGCAAAGTGGGTTCCGATGAGATAACCCTGCCCATCTTCATCCCAGAAAGGACAGCAATCATCCCAACCCTTTTCAGCCCACACCCGGTGTAAGGGTGACCATGGTCCTTCAGGCTTAGCTGCAGAACTCATAAAATAGCCTTCATCCGGATCTCCGAAATAAATCCAGAAACGATTGTTGTGATAACGGATGGCGCCGGCCCATATTCCCTTTCCGTACAGGTTCATCTGGTTATAGTTCATAGCTGGAGAAATGGTAGTAATATCTTTAACGGCATGGCCCAGTATTTGCCAGTTTACCAGATCTTTAGATTTCAGGATCACAAATCCGGGTGAATATTGAAAAGTAGAGGAGACAGCATAGTAATAATCACCCACGCGGATGCAATCTACATCGCTGTAATCGCCAGGTAAAACGGGATTACGATAAGTACCATCACCCTGATCTCCCCAATGTGTCCAATTGCCCCAGGTGGGTGCAGCAACCGGAGATTGTGCGAAAGTAAAGGTGTATAAACATAGCTTCACGAAAAGCAGCATAAGCAGATGCTTTCGTATCACTTTATTAACAATCATATATCGACTTGAATAAGTCATTCATGCAGCAATATAGCGCCTGAATGATGTGTTTTAACAATTTAATATCTGGTTCCCTTGATTTCAGGATTGAGAGATAACCTACTCATTTCAGCAGCCTGATATTATTTACACAATAGCTCCATGAATTTTAAATACATAGGCAATAGCACCTGGTGCCTGTTCAGGAAGCTTAATTTTTAAACCTTCTCCACTCTGTTCAAACTCAATTAATCCTGGATAACCTAACAAACTTACCTTTTGTATTTTATTTACTTTGTTTGATGATAAGCTTTGTATAAGTGCCGCTCGATCTGATGGCCAGCCCAGCATTGCAGCATACAAATCTTTGCCTTTAGTGGTAAAGCGGAAATCGTTCGGACCAAACGGCACTCCGCTACCTTCATTAAACCCTTGCGCGCTTAGTGGTTTAGCCGATGCCATCGCGGGACCTTCACCAAAGAAATTCCATGGGCGGCTACTATAGATACATTCACTGTTTTGCTGCATCCAGGCGGTTATGCCTTCCACTACTGCCCGCTCCTTTTCATCGATTGTGCCATTGCCCCTCACCGGAACATTCAGCATCAGGTTACCATTCTTACTCACAATATCCAGTAACATGTGGATCACCGTTTTAGCATCTTTATAGCCATTATGATCATAAATAGGGCGATCATAATGCCATGCACCGATACAGGTATCGGTTTGAAAAGGTTCATTTTCAATTCCACTGGTTTGTCCTCTTTCGATATCCCATACCATACATTTACGTTGCTGTTCGTTCAATACTTTACCGAACAACACCGCTTCCAGCTTACCATATTTTTTGATGCTCTGGTTGTACATGTGGGCAGCAATCCTTAACCCGGCATCGCTGATCGGATATAATGGCAATATGGTATCATCAAAATAGATCACATCTGGTTCATATTTATCTAAAAGTTCAATGGTACGTTTGTAGAATTTTTCGCAATAAGCTTTTGAAGGTACCGAAACGCCATTGCCCCAGGCCCACTGGCTATGGATCATGCCATTATCTTCACTATTTTTACTAAGTGGGTGAGTTTGTGCATAAAGTTCCTGTGGATCTTCACCATTCCACCATTTTCCTGCACCATCAGCTTTGGTTACATTTCCATCATAAGGAATGCCGGCCATTGGCCCATGTTTATCTGCTCGTTGTGCCGTTTCCATCCAGCTCCAGGCATGCGCAGCATGAACACTCACCCCAAAGCGGAGGTCATTATTTTTAGCCGCCTTCGCCCAACCGCCGATGATATCTTTTTTAGGACCTATCCGGGTTGAATTCCATTTCTGATGGGTGCTATCGAACATATCAAAATTGTCATGATGGTTGGCCATAGCCATAAAATACTTTGCACCTGCTTTTTTATATAATCCAACCAATTCTTCAGGATCCCACCTATCCGCTTTCCATTCGTTAATTACGTCTTTAAAACCGAATTTAGAGGGGTGTCCATATTTTTCTAAGTGATATTTATATTTGTGCCCGCCTTCCATGTACATTTCCCGGGCATACCAATCGCCAAATTCTGGCTGGCACTGTGGCCCCCAATGTGCCCACATCCCAAATTTGGCATCACGAAACCATTCGGGCACTTGATAATTAGAGAGCGAATCCCAGGTGGGCTTAAATGGACCTGCCGCATAGGGTACATTAATCAGTTGGCCTGCATAACTTTTGGATAGGTATAGCGATGGTAAACTTAACGCTATGCCTTTAATTAAGGTTCTTCTTTTCATATTGGGTTAGTCTTTAGCAAAGACACAATGATGCATATACTTCATCATGGCTTGGCTCGGTTCATTTGGTGTTCAATTTATTTATAGTATACAAATAACTTGTTCTTTCAAAAATAAGTGACCTTATCCTAAAAAAACTAACCAAATAAGACATTATTTTGTACAAAACCGACTTTTTTTTATTTTGATTTGGCTTTATAAGAAAGATGATTTTAATAAATCGATTTATATAAACATGGAAATAATCACGATATATCATACTGATTTAGCTTCTCCATGTACAGGTTTTACATACCTTAAGCCTGAAAAAAGAAAGAATGACCAGAAGTGAAGAAGTCTTCCTAAGCAGGGTTTTAAGCTGTTGTAGGCGGTTTTAAATGAGAATTTCCTGCCAAATGATAATAACGGAGATTATATCAAAGTAAGAAATGTGGATTTTTCAAAAGGGGCAAATGCTTTGGAGGTTTTAGTAGCTGCGCTTTATGGAGGTCAGATCGAAGTACGTAGAGATGCTATAAATGGCCCTTTACTAGGCGTAGTGAATATTATAAATAAAGGTGAGGGTGACATTTGGAGAAGTATAAAAACACCAGTTAAATCGTTGACGGGTTTGCATGATCTTTATTTCGTGTTTAAAGGAAAACATGATTTATTTTCCTATGGGCTTAAATTGTTCCTGATTATCAATGCCTTTGGAGAGATCATGAATGCTTTTTTTACCCCTGGGAATGTTGCCGACAACAACCTTGATACCATGGTTAAATTCTTTGGAAAACTCAAAGGCTACGCTTTTGCAGACAAAGGGTTTATTAATGCAAAAGCATCAGAAAGTTTGATGAATAAGGGATTATTACTAATAACAAGCTGAAAAAGAACATGAAAAATAAACTCTTGAAAATGGAACATAAAATGCTCCTTAACAAAAGAAGACTCATAGAATCGGTAAATGATATTCTAAAAACGGTATGCGATATTGAATAACAAGACAGTCCAATCAGTGCTTTAGTAAATCTTTATGCTGGCCTTTGCGCATATTCCTGGTTGGCCAGAAAGTCTGGTATATTTTAATTATGCCCCATAACTCTCGTTAATTTATCATAAAATAACAGCCGCAGCATGTCTTCATAATTATACCTTACGAATTTAATGCAGTAGGTGCCATGCCGAACTTCTTTTTAAAAGAATGCGAGAAGTGCGACAGACTTTCAAAGCCCAGGTCGAGGTAAATGGCAGAAGGTTTCTGATGTTTGCTTTCGATAAGGTGTTTGGCTTCCCTTAGGCGTTTATCCTGCAGCCATTGGCGGGGTGGCGCACCGAATGTCTTCATAAAATCGCGTTTGAAACCAGCCAGGCTGCGACCGGTAAGCTGAGCGAATTTTTCGATCGGCACATTAAAATGAAAGTTGCTCAGCATAAACTTTTCCAGGTCTATTTTATGCGGTTCTGAAAAGTCGAATAAAAAGTTACGCAGTGCCGGCAGGGCAAGTAATAGCAGTTTAATTCCTTCTTTCACTTTCAAAATACCCATTTCATCGGTCATGGTGGCACCCGAGCTTCGGGCATAAGGGATAATAGACTGAAAATAGCCCTGCAAGAATTCGTTCGACGGAATTAGAATGTTTGGCGGACCAGTATATTTACGGTCTGCTTCGAGTTTTTCCTCTAACACGATCTTTCGCAAAAGGTCTTCCTGCAGGGATATGACGACGGTTTCATAGTTTCCTCCGGGCAGCGGTGTTTTGGTGAGCGTTCCCAGCTGGTTTTTGCCAATCAACATCAGTTCTCCTCCGGTCATCGAAATACTTTGTCCAACGGTTTGTAAGGTGAACTGCCCCGAAACCTGTAATACCAGGGTATGGTGGTTCCAAAAGCACACTTTCTCTTTCCGCTCGGCAGAGAGGTAAGAATAAAAAATTACACCGGGGAGAATTTCTGCTGGACTCGTCATTTAACGTTGTAAATAAGTTCCGCCACGTATGGCACCTACTGCAAATGTAGTATTTAAAGTATTCATTTCCTGCGGTGTAAATACAATATCGAGCGCTTTAATATTTTCGGGCAGGCGCGATCTGCGGCTCATGCTAACTAAAGGCATAATATTGTCGCCCTGCTCCTTTACCCAGGCAATAGCAAGCTGTGTAGGTGTACAGCCTTTGTTGTCGGCCAATTGTTTCAATACTTCTACTTTTTCGAGGTTATAAACCAGGTTTTCACCCTGAAAACGGGAGAAATGATTATGATAATCATTTTCTGCAAGTGGTGCTTTCATTTCACCGGTTAATAAGCCTTCAGCGGTATTGGCAAAGGCCACTACGGCAATGCCCAATTCTTTTGCTGCAGGCAACAAATCATTTTCTATTTGACGGTCGGCCAATGAATAACCGATTTCGAGCGCACTGATGGGATAAACATCGTTTGCCTTGCGAAGCTGCTCAGCCGTAATTTCAGAAACACCAATGTGGCGCACTTTCCCCTCTTTAACCAGGTCGGCAACGGTTCCGATGATGTCTTCTACCGGTACACTCCCATCCATTCGGCTAGGCTGGTACAGGTCGATGGTTTCAATCCCCAAACGGGTGAGCGAATAATTGATAAAATTTTTGATTGCGATGGGCCTTAAATCCAATCCCAGCCACTCACCATTGTGAAAAATGGCTCCGAATTTCACACTGATAAAGGCATCATCACGCCTATCTTTAATGGCTTTTCCAATTAACATTTCGTTATGACCAGCGCCATAGAAATCTCCTGTATTCAAAAAATTAATGCCACGATCTAAGGCTTCATGGATCGTAGCAATGCTTTCTGTTTCGTCGGGTGTAGAACCGCCCCAAATTGAAGACATGCGCATACAGCCTAAACCAAGTTTAGACACGAGCGGGCCATTTTGACCCAACTGAATTTTTTCGATGTTGTTCATGAAACAAAGATCAACATTCGAAACGCCCAAAACTTTCTCCTACAGCTCAAATATTTTGTCTGTACGGCTCACCTACCAAGGTAATTCTTTTAGCATCCAAGGCCTGCTGCAACCATCATAATGTACTTTCATTAAAATGAATACCTAATCTCTTTGAAAAAATCTTAATTAATTATTACCTTAAATCCGTCACATCGCCAAACCAAAAAACATTAACAATCAGCTTAAAAGACACCCCACAAATGGAAGAACAGGAAAATTATACCGACAATTTTAAAGAACGGAGAAACTTTTTTCAAAAGAACTTCCCACTGAAAATTGGTAAGCAGAGAGTGGATGTAAATAGTGCAGACATTTTAAAAAACTCCTGCCCTGTTTGTGGTTATTTAACATTGGAAGAAAGAGATTCATTTGATATTTGTGGGATATGTTTTTGGGAAGACGATGGCATTGATGACTTTGAAGAAAATGAAGACAGTGGGCCAAATGATATGACCTTAAAAGAACGGCGGGTAATTTTCCAGGAAGCTAAACGTAAACTATTGAACACTAATTTTAGTGATAACCATTTAATGGAAACACTGAAAAACAGATTTAACGTACTTGACCATTTCATTGAGCAAAACAACGCTACAACAGAAATCATTAATATGCAGAATGAAATACTTGACTTATTGACAAAAAACGATGTGTATGGGCTGGAAAAACTATTTCACAAATAAAGCTGAGATCCAGCAATATGAGCAGGCTAAAACCTTAGGAACTTAGACTTTATTATAAAAGTCTTTGGGTAAAAAACAGGAACTGTTCAGGATTTAACTTCGAATGACCCTGAATATGCCTGATTTGATTTATGGCACACACATTTTGACTGGCGTGGTTATTGCGATCATAGTTTTAAAAAACTTGAAGCTCATCCCGACCAACTATTTGGGCAGTTTGACCTACTCGTAGAAAAAGCAAAGTCTGCAAAGGAAATTGTTTTTTGTTTATAATAGTCCTAACCTATTTGATTAGTTTACTTTTACAAAAATTGACCTTATGATTTTAACCAGATTTAGCAAAGGAATTTTAACATTACTGCTAACGATCAGCATGTATGCTTTACAAGCCCAAACAAACGACCATATTTTACAGGTACCCGAAACATTGTCAGAAAAGCAACTTTCATCCTGGAAAAAATCATTACCTAAGGATGGCTGGTTTATTTTGCGTTTTAAAAAAGATGCCGACCGCCTATTCAACTATTCTAATAAAGACTATGAGATGAGCTTGTGGCTTAATTGTATAGAAAAGGGGAAGCCCGGTTTTCTTATCGAATATAGTGATAGCTATGGAGATGGTAATTACGGCGGTATAGATTACATTAGCTCAAACGCTAAAAATGGCAATAGAATTCAATTTCTTCTGGATGGCAAAAATTTTGGTGATCCATTTTGCAAAAGGCGATGATAAATTGACAGTATTTAAAGCCGCATTAAAAAAAGCGCATAAACTAACGCTCTCTGTTTATGGTAACGAGTTCAATCCCCGGAGCGGTAAAGATGAAGAAAAACTCAATCGCTCCATTGAATTTAAACTTGCACATGGCGAATTATTGGATAGACCAGTCAATTGCGGAAAATAAAGGTTATATTAAAATAGACCTACTTATTTCCAGAAAACTGACTTTTTGGTAACTCACTTACATATAGGCACCTCGTTGACAATGCTTTTCGAATGCTTTACCTTTGCCCATATCAGTTATTTAGAATATATCCTGATGATAGTATCATAATATTTTGAAATGGAAAATACGTTCTACTTAAAACCTGTGGTAACCATTAGTTTTGCCGGGCTTCAGCCTCAATGATACCTCTTTCAAATTCATGATTTTATTGGCGATATATTTGCAGGATAGCAAGAAGTCCAGCATGCCTTAAATAATTAATAAAATGAGCTTAACCATAATCAGGGTTTTATTTTTTTGTCTGGTACCCTTTGGGGTATTAATACTTGTTAAAGCGATCCTAATGCTCAAAGGTATTTTTAATGGAGAGATGATCGTTGAGATTCCTTTTACCCAAAAGGAAGTCACTTTTGAGATCAGCAGGCCAGGAATCTATTCGATATGGCAAAAAGGGAAATTATTTAGGCGCACCCCGGCAGATAAGTTTCAATTGAAATTAAGCAAGGTATCCTCAGGTGAAAATATCTCTTTACCAAGATCCATTTTCAGCCCACGTCTCAATGGCTTCGACACCGGGCGAATGGAAATGAACCGTTTCCGAGCGGATATCGGCAGCTATTGTTTAAATATTGTAGGAGGATCAAGTGTTTCTTCCTTTGAAAAAGTAGTTGCGGGGTTATTTCCAGCAAAGCTGGTTAATTACAACGAATACTTTATCCAGGTTAGAGAAAGCAGGCCAATGTACTATATGGTTGCCGCCATTCCAATGTTTATCCTGGCTGGTTTTTGTATATTTGGTGGTATAGTGGCAGGAATTACAGCCCCGGATATCGTTGCAGCTTTAGGATGAGTTACCGTTATATTGCCTGGTCAGTCAATCCTACGCTGTTTTCAATAATGCTTTCATACCTATTGAGCTGCTGTAGCATTTGAGCCGTTATATTACCCCCGCTGCCTCGCAAAGGCCCAGTATCATTAAGTTAAGGTTTTTAACCGCAGATGCGCGCATATAAACACGGATTTTTATATCTGTGTGCATCCTTCTTATCTGTGGTTAAATTATTTCCCTTGTGCCAATGGCTTAACCTAATGACATGGAGCACACGGGTATCGTTCGTACAAATTTCGCAAAGCTAACCTCACCTAACGCAAGTCTTAGCGTCCAGCCTCAAAAGAGCCGGGATGTGCTTTCGTTAAATTAACAAATTACCTTAAATAGAAAATTTATTATTTAACTATCGTAAATGCACATTCATCCGGCCAGTTGCCTTATGCACCAAAACTTGCGCCAGTGAGGGCTGCAAAATGTAATAGAACCAGTATCGAATTTACATTAATAAGATACCAGGGTGGTTACGCTTGAAGATGCGAGGTTAATCCCGAAGCTTCCCCCTGCAACAGCCAAGCTGTTGGTGCCCAGATTGGTTGTACTGGTGGTGAAGTAACGGTTAAATCCACTTACGCTGATGCCACTGTAACCAAATGCCTGATAGGTTACGGCGTTATTTTGGTTTACGATTACAATAACCAGTTTAGATCCGCTTTTGTATGCGGTTACGTAAACCCCAGGGGTAGGATTGGAAGTACAGGATATTTTGCTGTACCCAGGGCGTACATAGCGGGCATAATGCGCCATCACATAACCTACTTTCTGGATATTGCCACTTTCACTCATCGGACCGTAGCTTCTTCTGATGTACCACCACACATAAGCACTCCAGCCGGCATTCATACAATCGTGGATTTCTTTGGCAGCATTCATGGCATTTGCCCAGTCATCACCGCTGATGCTGGAATTGGTATAATGTTCTGTCATCCAAACCGGTTTACCCACATTCCCTAAGTTGTAAGGCGTTTTGCCATAGATGTGCCCGCAAACAAAACTGGTTTTAGATTTTGCTGTGGCATTACTGAGGTAGGTATTGATGTAGGTCTGATTCATCTGAAAAGGTTCTGGTGCCATAATGGGGGCACCACAATTGTTACCTTGTGCGGCTACAAAATCAGCCACTTCTGACGCCGTCAGTTCCATTGATTCATAATTTACCTTATAATCAGGCTCATTGGTAGGACTGATCGCTGCGAGACCTCCAACGGCACTATTAAAAGCACTTAAATGTGCGGCATAAGCACCATAAGAGGCGGTATTAATTTTACCACCTACAATGCTGTTATTTGTTTTCATAGAAGCGGGTGCAGACCATGCCGATGCAATAGCCGATCCGCCGAATGATTTACAGGCATCAATAGTTGCTTTTTCAGCGGCGAATTCTGAACTGGAATTGGGCACCCTTACCCGCACGATACTTAAACCTATACCATTTGTTGGCGAGAAAGCAGTGGTTCTTTGTGCGCTGGTTAAATCTCCCGTCCAGGCAACAATATTTGCCCCGCCAAAGCCTTTAATAGTTTGTTGTACGGTTGATGCATCAATAGATGCGGTGCCTTCTACTGTTGCCTTTTTTGAAGAGTCCGCGTTCAAATTGACATTTTTATCCGAGATATCTGTCTCATTTTTTGAGCAACTTGCCATTACAAGCGCCAATGCAAATACACTAAATAGTTTTTTTTTCATGTGATTTTTTGGTTAGATAAACATTTAAGTCATATAAAATTAACCATTGCATTTTTTTGTAAATGGTTAATTTAGCCAATTTTATAGCACATATGTTTACCACTTGAAGGCTTTGCTTAGCATAATTTTGCATAGCTATCGTGCATAACTAATTAAATTTTATTCATCATATTCACTATAAATTTTCATATTGAAAAGGTAAATTAGGAGTACCCTGCAGTGGATATTATATAGTAAGCAATAGACATCATGGTAATATAAATCATTAATAAAAACATCTGAAAGTAAGATGGCGTATCAGGGAGAATCTGATAAAAGCAGTGAGTAAGATCTTTGAAAAAGATGAATTTTCAGGCATCAATACGGCCAATGTGAACAGAAAACTGATCTCCACTTATTTTGGAAGCCTGTCCGGATGATCAAATATTAGTTAGTAACGATAGCAACCGTTTTTTAGGTTTAACCTATAAACTTGGCAATTAAAAATTCAGAAATGGGATCCCAAACCGGGTAACGTAGGATTATTTTATCAACGCTTAAACGCTTCTCTTTTTTAACCGACAAGGCATTTACCAGGTAAATTCAGGAGCTCAGGCAAGACCGCTAAATGTTTTTTATTTAAGAGGAATTACCTGATCGAATTTTTGGTAGTTTATCTCCGGATAAAAATGGTTATTTTTGCCAGGTGAGAAATGTTTGGATATACCTGATGGTCTTTCTTTATTCTTTTAGTAATCCGGGAACGATGGAATTACTAAAGGCACCATATATCGCTATCCATTTTCTCGAACACCGTGCCCTGAACAATAAGATTAGCTTTGCAGACTTTATTTCCATGCACTATCTTGGGAAGGATATCAGGGATAATGATGCCGACAGGGATATGAAACTGCCATTCAAAAAGATTTTTCATGGCCATCATCAAACGCTTTTCCAGCATATTGTTAAAGTAACTCTGCCTTTGGCAGCATCAGGTGTACATCCTGTATTAAGTTTTCTCTATGATGATGCTCTCGCTTTTGCCACATCGATCAAACTGTTCAGGCCACCGAAACCTGGCTACACGCTATTCAGTTAATCGTTTATCAATCTGGTACTAAGCTCAGATATACATTTGCGTGTATTTCTGTTTTGTAATTTATCTTAAATTTCTATGGAGCCTTTAAAAAGAAGCTCATCTGCGGAGGCTATCCGCACCACCCAGTTGGGCATTATCATCAGTATTGTCCTGATTTTTGTCAAAGGTATCTCTGGCCACCTGGGCCAGTCCTATGCACTTATTGCCGATGCCACAGAGTCTGGTGCAGATGTAATCAGTTCAGGGCTGCTCTGGATTGCACTTAAATATGCACAGCGGCCAGCTGATAAGGGCCATCCATACGGACATGGTAAGGCTGAACCGGTGGCAGCCATCCTTATCGGATTTTTTCTGCTTGCAGCTGCAGGCTGGATCGGCTACCATTCGGTCGAATTCATTCGCACGCCGCATGATATTCCCAGGAAATATACCCTTATTGTACTTGCAATTGTTGTTTTGACAAAAGAGATCCTCTTTCGCTACGTATATTCTATTGGCAAAAGATTAGGCAGCCAGGCGGTGATTGCAGATGCCTATCACCATAGGAGTGATGCGATCACTTCAATTGCTGCATTCATAGGAATTTCTTTAGCCATTTTCCTGGGAAAGGGTTATGAAGGTCTTGATGACTGGGCAGCACTGATCGCCTGCCTTTTTATCCTCTATAATGCTTTTAAGATCATCCGCCCGGCCTTTGAAGAGATCATGGATAAGGCGCCTTCTGATGAACTCGTTTCAGCAATCAGTCATATTGCTTCTCTGCATGTGGAAGTAAAAAGAGTGGAGAAGTGTTTTGTAAGAAAAATGGGCCTTGATTATTACGTAGATATGCATATCGAGGTGGATGGCAATATTAATGTGTTCCACGCCCATTCGGTCGCCCATCAGGTCAAAGATGAGCTTCTGGCATCAGAACTGCATATCAAAGATGCACTCATTCACGTTGAACCTTATGATTTATAACCTGTTATGATAGAAAAAAGATTTAATCTGGCCAGCCGTGTAATACACTGGGCCATTGCCTTTGCCATAATGTTCCTACTTTTAACTGTTTTTTTAAGGCTTGGGTGGATGAACAAGGATGCTATGGGAGAGATATTGAAGGAGACGCTCCAGAAAAAAGGAATTCAGCTTTCAAAAGCTGATGCCGCTGCGATCGGGAAAGAAATCCGCAGGCCGATGTGGAGCTATCATATCCTTGCAGGATATGTTCTTATAGGCTTATATTTGATTCGGATGGGCATTACTTTTATTCAGGGAATTGCTTTCAAAAATCCTTTTTTAAAACAGACATCGCCCAAAGATAAGTTCAAGTCCTGGCTTTACATCATTTTTTATGCTCTTTTTGCTACTTCACTCTTTACCGGTTTTATGGTGGTAAATGGTCCGAAGGAAGCAAAGGAAATCATGGAGGCCATCCATGTAAAATCTCTTTATTATATGCTTTCCTTCATCGTTCTGCATATCGGTGGTGTTCTTCTTGCTGATATCGGCGGTGAGCCGGGCATAGTGTCAAAAATGATAAGAGGGGATTTTAATATTAATCATCAGGACATCGCTCAGGGACCTGATCCTAATGATTGAGTAACCACAGTCCAGGCAATTTCTGTTGCCTGGATCTTTTGCATTGCAACCTTTTGTTAAGTATGAAGGATATCCCATTAGAAAAAACATAACTATAGCCGTTTTGAAGCCAGCGCAGGGTATACAACACATTAAGAAATAAAAATCTAAAACATATAAAATTAACCCGAAGATGATCAAAAATTTTTATTTGGTAAAAATCTGCTGAGCCTTACTTTGTTCTGCTGCGGAATGAATTCCAAAACGCTGATGCTGTATACGATCATAATCACCTACATAATCAGGATGTTCCGTGCCCATTATTCTGTCCCAGATTCTAAAATACAAACCATAATTCCCTTTAAACTTGCTATGGTGTAAGTTATGATGTACGGAAGTGTTGAAGACCTGAAACAGTACAGTGCCGCGAAACCATCTTGGAGCCAACTCATATCCAAGATGGCCGTACACATTGATCGTGAAACCAGTAACAACGAAAAGAAAGATGCTGATCTGATGCATAGGAATTAAAAAAACAATCAGCAATAGCACCAGGCCTTCAGGAATAGCTTCCAAAAGGTGAAAACTGTACGAAGCCCAAGGAGATGGATTTGTACTCTTGTGATGAACAAGATGTACCGTTTTAAACAGTATTTTATGATGCAGTAAACGGTGCATCCAGTAAAAATAGGTGTCGTGGATGACCAGACTGATTACCAGGCTTACCGGGATGTACCAAAGCGGATAATCGCTAAGGTTATTATATAGAAGCGTGTATTTACGCAAAGGGGTTAAAAGAATTACGACAACAATAACCGTAAAAACAAGCGTGCTTTGCATGGAGTGCCAAATTTCACGGACAAAATCTTTCTTTGAGGCCAGGCGTGCCTGAATTTTAGATTGGGATAGCCTCGGAGCCAGTAACCGGTAAAAGAGGAAAAAGGGAATCCCTGCAATTAGAAAATATCGAACGGCTGACAGACTGAATATTCTGAAAAAAGTTACTATAATCGTTTCCATAAATTTTAAATTATAGAACAAAGCTAACTAAGCCGGATGGTTCAGGAAGTTAACAAAAGATAATTTCGAATCTTAACAAAAGATAATTTCCATCAGCTTCTACCCTTTTGATGCATGCGTTTACGGATGCGGCTTAGCGATACGGGTGTGATGCCAAGCATGGAAGCGATGTATTTATCTGCTACCCGGTTTACCAGCTGAGCACGCTCCGTAACCAGCTCCCGGTAACGTTCCTCCGGAGATTGCAAAACAAAAGACTCCATGACCTGCAAGGTTTCGGACAACATGCGCATCAGGAAAAAATTCCTGAGTGGCTCCAGATCGGGATGTAATTTGAGCATACCTTCTAATTCATCATAATCAATTTCCATTAATATCGATGGCTCAAGTGCCCGATAGATAAAGCGTGAAGGCCTGTGATGAAGGATGGTATCATGTGAAGCAATAAACTGTCCTTCCCATCTAAGAAACAAAGTCACCTCATCTGCATTTTCCTTGTGGGTATAGGCACGCATCACTCCTTTTTCAATAAAAGCCAGCCGCTTCCCCAAATCTCCTTTGGAAATATATATTTCATTTGCCTCTAGGGTGATCAGCCTTGATATAGCATACAAAGGTTCTATATCGTAAAGCAGCTTCCCACCAGAATCTGTTAATAATTCAGCCAGCGAATTGATAAAGTCATCTTTCATATTATGGTTAACGGCAAATTTTGTAAAAGCGGTTAAATTTAAAAAAACTCTTTTACTTGACAGCCTGCCCTGATTTTTATGTGAAGGCAGGCTGGAAGAAAGAGATTATTTGCGCTTTCTACGGATTAATAATATGGCCCCCGTAAGAAACATGAGTCCCGGTATCAGACCGTAATATACAACCTGTATAACTTTAACACGTGTTTTACTGAGTTTGATGGTGTTGTCTTTAGGTTCCGGGCGTGTTACATCTATGGGAAATTCTCCGTAGGCAAACCAGCTAAAAATATTTACTGCAAGGCTTGAATTGGCGGTACGCATATTTGCTCTGGCCAATTCCATATTACTGAAAAAGTCAGCATCGCCAGATACCAGAATCCGTTGATCTTTATTGTTCTGTTTCCGGGTTAACATCAATGCCGTTGGAAACGCCCCTTGTTGATCCCCGTTCCGCGGCTCTACAGTCAACGCTACTGAATCTAACGTAAACTTACCTTTTTTTAACCAGCTTGTTTTGGGATCTGTCATTAAGATGGGATGAATATCGAAAGTACCTTTGGGATCGTAATCCAAAGCTGCTGCATCAGGCATGGAAACAACGGATTGGTAAGCATAAAAAGGTTGTAAAAAAGGTGACATTGCAACCGCCCCGGCGGATACTAATGGAGTAACCAGGCCATAAGAATAGTCCCGGCTACGCTGAAGTAAGGTCCCGTTAAGCATTTTTACGCCTAATACTTCCAGCAAAGGATTAACCACATTTTGCTTACCCGGTTCCCCGGCAACCATCAGGTTACCGCCTTCAGCAATATACTTACGAAGTTTGCTTAGTGCATTTGCGCTGAAAGCAACCTTTGGATCGGCAATTACCAGGGCTGATATGTTTTTGGGGATTTCTCCCTTTTCTATAGAAACGCTGTCCAGATCAAAACCCTGATTGATCAGTGAACCCCTGGTCGTTTTCTCGTTGAGCAGCTTTTTATAATCACGGTCCCCAAGTTTGTCCATGCTCCGCTGATAACCGTCCGTAGCAAAAATGATTTTTGGAGGTGTCATCATCAATCGTTTTAAAGCCGCTCCGGTCTCCGCTTCTTTAGGCCACATATTTTGTTCAAAAGGAAAGGTACGTAAAAAGGTTGCCTTGCCTTTATATTTCAACTGCATCACCGTGCGTGAACCTTCGTCATACAGGTTGATTTGCTTGTGAATTTCCTTAGGACTCAGAAAATTACTAAGGTCCAATTGGTTAACCCCCGACATGAACACCACATACTTATTAAAGGTGCTTTTATATTCAATTAAGTTTTTAGTTAGGCCAGGAACACTGTCGTAATAATAAACCCATTTCAGATTGATATTGGGTTTAAACCTTAAATATGGTTCCCAGCGGGCGATGTCTGCAATACGCTCGCTGGGTGTTGCCCTGTTGTAAGAATCTTCTATTCCATTAACATATTCGGTCATTTCAATGGGTTCATCGCCCATTCGTTTCAGGAGTTCCTGACTGGTTTTAGTCAGCGTATTCACTTTAGTAGCGGTTGCATCATAGTAACCAATCATTGGTTGCCGGGATGTGATATAAGTTACACTTAAACAAATCACCACAATCAGCGCATAACGTGCTATCTGCTGTAAAGTGGATTTTAAAACCCTTTCCATTTCCAATTTGGTGATGGTAAAAGCCAGAAACATCGCAGTAATGGCCAGATAATAAATAACATCGCGGGTATTTAACAGGCCAGACATAATCCGTTCTGCACGGCTCGGCATAGACAAACTAAAAGTCAGGTCGCGTATAAAATCCATATCCTGACCAACTGTACCGATATAGTTCATAAACGCGAGCACTACGAAAGTACTGATGGCGGCCACCGCCTGGTAGGAGGTTAAAGCGGACACAAAAATCCCAATCGCCGCATAGGCATTAATCAGCAGATAGGTCGCCAATAATGCCACCAGAATATGGGGATAATCAAAGTGTGGAATCATGAAAGCTACACCAAGAACAAAGAGGGATAAAACACCGATGATGATCAGATTGTAGATTAACATGGCGGCAAATTTACCATAGACTACATAACTGAGTTTGACCGGAGAAGAATAGAGCAACTTGATGCTTCCGCTGCTGATTTCCCTACTGATAATTCCCATGGTAATCAATGGGATATACAAATATAAGCTATCGAGAATACGGGCAATGACACCAATTTTTTGATCATCAGTAAACAATATGCTTGTTAAAAAAGGTATACTTTTAGCGCGTTCCAAATTGGGCATAGCACCTGTAAAACTCAAACTGACCTGTACAAACAGGATGATTAGCAGCAGCCAGGCAATTGGTGAATAAAATAGCAGGCTAAGCTCCAGCCTGGCTATTTGTATAATTTTCTTCATATCTATTAAAAAGTTATTTTTTTTCCGGCATCAGCACAAGTCTCACATAGTTCTTTTCCCGAATATATTTTACTGCCGCCTGCTGAACCGTTTTTATGGTAACCTCATTTAGGGCAGCATTGTAATTATAGAGCTGATCTAAAGGCTCTTTATTCATGACCTGTGAGGCCAGGTAATCCAGCCAGAAATCATTATTAGTTGAGCCAGTCTGCAAACCAACCCTTCGGGCAGCCTTAAACTTTTGCAGGTTTTCTGCTGAAGGCCCTGAAGTCCTCATCGCTTTCACCTCTTCTCTTGCGGAGGAAATTAGTTTTTCTACATTTTCCGGGGCACAGTCAAAACTAATAATCAGGCTGAACCTGCTTTTTAGATATTTAGACATATTGATCTGCACATTTGGCGTATAAGTTCCGCCCTGCTGATCCCTCAGCCGCTGTGTCAGGCTGATATTTAAGGCATCAGCCACCGCATTCATGTTAATGGTATTCTGAAAATTATAATCAAAATCACCTGAATAGGTCAAAAACACAGTTGATTTTTGTTCATTGCCTAAGTACACTGTTTTAGAAATCTGACCTGCCGGAATATGAATACCAACATCACGTGCAGTTTCATGCAGGTTTTTAGCTGGTAAAGCGCCCAGGTATTTTTCAAGCAATGGCCTGATAGTCAACTCATCAAGATTACCGACAAAAAGGAAAGTGAAACCGGAGGCATCAGCAAAACGCTCCTGATAGATTTCAAAGGTCCGGTCTGGTTTAATCTGGCTCAGCTGATCAGCATGCTGTGGCCTTTTACGGATATGGGAGTTTCCTAAAACCAGGTTTACCGTATCCATAAACACTTTAGTGCGATTATTTCCGGTGGTAGCCATCTCCTCCCTGGTCCTTTCTATCAATGTGGTAAAAGCTTCTACATCTTTTCGGGGTTCGGTAAAATAAGCATGAAGAAGTTCTAAACTGGTTTGCAGATCCTGCGGGGTCGTACTACCGTTAAACCCCTGATATTCATCAACAATAAAAGGGCTGACTTGCACTTTTTTGCCCGCAAGGAACTTGTTAAGTTGTTGCGCATCATAATTCCCTGCCCCTGCAGCTGCCGTTAGCTTCGCCGCATTGATGGCGCTCAGGTAATCTGCATCAGCATATAAACTGGCCCCACCAGCAGAAATACCTTTAAACAGAATCTGATCATTTTGAAATCCCGTCTTTTTCAATAGAATAGTCATTCCGTTGCTCAGGGTTAGCCTTTGAATACCCACAGCCTTAATTTCTTCAGTAGATGTGATCTTTCCCGGAGAAGGCTCAACCTTCAATAAAGGCAAATCTTGTACATCTTCTTCAGCATCAGGCAAACTTTGCGTATAAACGCTTTCTATCCAGCGATTCACAGTAGCAGCATCGGGTAAAAATCCTTTATTGTGTTCTGACCCCTTCACTATAATATCACGGTCTTTAGACTTAAGGTAGGTATCCGGCAAACCATTGATCTCTTCCAAGGTAATGCTAGGAAGCAATTCTGTCGTTAACCGGTATTCTTCTTTGATCCCCTGTGGGATATTACCCGTCAGAAAATGCTGCAGGTAAGATTTAATAAGCACCTCTGATGCTGTTTTATCTTTCTCCCGCAGCGCATCTGTCATCTTTTGGAGATAGCTCTTTTTCACCCTGTCCAGTTCTTTAATCGTAAAGCCCTGTTCCTGCATTTTCCGTAGTTCCAGCCAAACGCTTTTTAATGCTTGTTCAGTTTCGGCTGGCTTAGTGGTTACAGCCACTGAAAAAGAACTCAATCCACCTGATAGTGGTGAAAAACCTGCAAGTGGCAGTCCTCTAAACCGGTTGTTTACGAGCTGACCAAATAGACTTTTTAAAAGAACGGTCCGGAAGTCGGTAGTTGTAGTAAGCTTATCAGGATACTCTTTCATCATAATCTCCACAGCTATACCCGCCATTTCCGGGTCAAGAAATTGCATATATTGGCCTTTGCCTGTCAGTTTAGACTGGTAAACCGTCCTTACTTTCTCATTTGCAGGTTTTTTCAAATCAGAAAACTTTGCTTTAATATTTTTTTCCATCTGATCAGGGTCGATGTCTCCGACCACCAGAATAGCCTGCAAATCAGGACGGTACCAATCTTTATAAAAACTACGGATCTCTTCAGGAGAGACTTTTAGTAATACCTCTTCGGTACCGATTGGCAAACGGTTACCATAACGGGATCCGTTGGTATAAAAAGGGATAGCCTTTTGCTGGTAGCGCTGTGCAAGTCCATCGCGATAGCGTTTCTCTTCGAGAATTACATGACGTTCACGTTCTACATCTGCAGCACCAATATTGGCTTCCTGTGCCCAGTCGCGCATAATCTGTAAACCATTGGCTAGCAATTCAGGGTTGTCGGAAGGTAAGGGAAGCTGATAAACCGTTTCATCAAAGCCTGTATTGGCGTTAATGTCTGCACCAAAACGTACACCGGATTTCTCCAGGTAATTGGTCAATTCCTTTTTAGGAAAGTGTTTGGTTCCGTTAAAGCTCATGTGCTCTACAAAATGTGCCACTCCCCTCTGCTGATCAGTCTCCAGGATGGATCCTGCCTTTACAGCGAGGTACATGGTTACCCGGTTTTCAGGCGTTTTATTTTTACGGATATAATATGTAAATCCATTGGCCAGTTTACCTGTTCTAACTTGCGGATCGACCAGCAAAGGCTGCGTAACCATTTGGGTTTTGCACGCCAAAGGAATGCAAAGCGCAGCTATAAACAGAAACCTGAAAAAATTATTTTTAACTAACATGTTGCTGATTTTTAATGATCTCTATAATCTTTTCATTTTCAATAATGATCATTCCCTGGCGATCGGTGGTAATTCCCGTAGTCAGTGTATACGGATATGTTGGTACACCATCTCTCATCACAGTAGGAAGGTAAGAGAACTGCAGGTTGTCGCAGGCTTTTCTTAAAGCTTCACCCACTTCAATAATATGTGTAGAAACCACAAAGAAACTATTCCTGTTTTCTGCAAAGGCCTGCGTTACTGCAAGGGTAGCATCATAGGCATCTTTTACATTTGTTCCTTTAAACAATTCATCAAACAGAACATACAGGTCCAGAGATTCGCTAACCGCTTTGGCTACTGTTTTAGTGCGGAGTACCTCTGCATAAAAATGACTGTAGCCCATATCCAGATTATCTGAAACATTGATAGAGGAGAATAAACCATCCTTAACCGAAAACTCCATCCGTTTCGCCGCCACCGGAAAGCCCATGTGTGCCAGGTAAACCGCAATCCCCATTGATTTCATAAAAGTCGATTTTCCGGCCATATTAGCGCCGGTTAAAAACAGTACGTTACGCTCACTGGTAAGGTGCAGGTTATTGCTTATCCCTTTTCTTAATCCAGGGTGGCGAAAACCTTCTATATCCAGGAGCATCTGTTCAGCTGGTAATGCCCTGGCATACACAAAGGCTTCTTCGCGGGCTATTGCTGCCACGCCCATATATACATCCAACTCATAAATGAGCTTCAACAGCACTTCCATCTCCCGCACCATCGCATGCCGGATAGTATAATCATTACGAATCAACTGGCTCAGCGAAGGCTGCCCTTCAGGCATATCCAGAACACTTTGAAGCCTGGAGTCCTGTAATATTTTCCATGCAGCATCAAGATCTTTTTGATAAATGCCCACATCAGGTTTATCCTTTAATGCTGAGAAGAAGTCGCGAAAAGCCTGCAACACTTCAATGGTTACCGATTGTCCTGCCTGTAACTGGAGCAGTTCGGCATTGTGAAAAAGCACCTGCCTGAATTTTTTGGTAAAGATGCCCCAGGCCACCCTCGGTAAGGCTGCACCGGCACCACCAGCCAGGTAATCTTCCATCGATTCTACCTGTGAGCGGATTACGGGAAAAATCAGGCTATTTTGCTGAAAAAAGGCAAATAAAGCACTCCTGTTATTTATTTGATTGGCGTCATGTAAAGGTTCGCGAAACATGCTATCCAATACTTTCTCTCCGCCGCGGGTTTGTAAATGATTAAACAAGCTGTAAATAGATTGTTGCTTAAACTTGCCTTGCAGATTGAGGTCTTCTATGGTCTGCTTATCGGCCTGAAAATGCTGATATTGAGGCTTTACCCCAGTTTTATCGTTAATTAGTTCCAGTACCCCTTCATTATTCACAATGATCATCCCATGGCGGTCATCGGTAATCCCTTCGCTCAATGTATAGGTGTATACAGGTTTGCCCTGCTCCATACGTGTTGGGAGATACCGAAAACTCATATTCGGGCACCGTTCCTTTAAAACCTTTCCAGCTTCCATGATATGCGTAGAAACCACAAATAAGGAGTGTGGTTTAGCCGAAAAAGCTTCCATAATGGCAATCGTACCTTCGTAAGCATCCTTGACATTGGTACCACGGAATAATTCATCGAAGATGACAAACAAGTTTTTTCCTGCACCAAGTTCTATGGCAACTTTTTTTACCCGCAATACTTCGGCATAAAAGTGACTGGCACCCATGGCCAGGTTATCTGGAAGGTTAATTGTAGTGTACATGCCATCGCATACCGAGAATTCCATTTCTTCAGCGGCGATAGGAAAACCAAGATGGGCGAGGTAAACCGAGATTCCGAGCGACTTCATAAAGGTAGATTTACCCGCCATATTTGCTCCCGTGAGGAATACAATATTCCCGTCAGGATTCATCTCTAAAGTATTAGGAATTGCATGGCTAAGGAGCGGGTGATAAACACCCTTCAATCGAAGACGATTCTCATCACGCGGTAGCGCTTTGGCGAAAATAAATCCGCGTTCAGTGGACACGCGGGCAATAGAAATACATACATCCAGAAAATAAATCTGCTGCAAAATCTTCTCGAGTAAGCCACTCTGCTGGAAACGCAGGATATTATCATACTCCACAATCCTGCCGGATGAAATTTTTCCTTTGCCATGATCCTTAAAAATCAGCTCCAGTTCTTTGGCATTTAACAGGCCTAAAACAGCAGAAACCTGTGTGCCATAAGGATTATCCTTCACTTTAGACCCGATTTCCAGCATAAACTTTTTCAATCCCTGAAGGATTTCCATCAGCGCCGTTACACTTTGTCCGGCTGCATTAAAATCAGCCATACTAAAACCCTGGTTAGAAAGGCGGCTTCTCGGGTCGGTATTTGAAAGATATCTTTCAGCCTCTTCAAAACGGTTACCCTGTAAGGGGAAGGCTGTTTGACTTTCCTGAAAATACCGCAATATCGCCACACGCTCATTAATGACCTGATGATCAGAAAGTGGGTTGCGGAACATTTCCTCCAGCAGGGCCGCACCACCCTGCGTGAAGGTCTTGTTGAAAATATGGTAGATTGAATCGCTCCCCGATTTGGAGAAAACGTTCAGATCATCGATTGTTTGTTTATCGGTTATAAAGCTCATAATTATTTTCGTTTTCTGCGGATCAAAAGCACCATGCCAAGCAAAATGATTGCGCCGGGGATGACCGCATAATACATGACTTTTAAAGTTTTCACCCCCGCTTTGTTCAGTTTCAGATGTGTATCCTTAGGAGCGGGGCGGCTCATATCTATTGGAAATTCTGCATTGGAAAACCAGCTGAATATGCTGATCGCAACGGAGGAATTTGCCGTTTCCAGATTTCCCCTGGTTAGTTCCCTATTACTAAAAAAATCGGCATCGCCTGAAACCATGATCCGCTGTTCTTTGTGATTAATTTTGCGGCTTAGCAGCAGTGCAGTTGGAAAAGCACCCTGCTCATCGCCCGTCTTTTTATCAAAGACCAGTGCAGCAGAATCCAGTACAAATGATCCTCTTTTGATCCAGCTTGTGTTGGCATCGGTCATTAAAATTGGCTCAACCTTAAAAACACCCTCATGTTTATCCTTTAAAGCTGCAGCACCGGACATAGAAACCGCTGCTTTTTCTTCAAAAGGTTTTTTAAGGGCTGGCGACATTAGAACTGCTGCGGAGGTTAGCCGTGGGGTAACCAGGCCATAAGAATAATCCCTGCTACGCTGTACCAGGGTTCCACTGAGCATTTCAACGCCCAGCGAATCCAACAACGGGGCTACAACGGCCTGTTTGCCGGGTTCACCGGCAATGAATACATTACCACCCATTTGAATATAACTACGCAGATTGGTGAGCGCTGCCGGACTTAATGCAGCCCGTGGATCACCAATTACCAATACAGCGATATCTTTCGGGATTATGCCATGCTCCAAAGAAACACTGTCAATATCGAAACCCATATTAATGAGTGAGGTTTTGGCCAGTTTATTATTAAAAAGCAATTGATAATCGCGGTCGCCAATTTTATCCACCCTGCGCTGGTAGGCATCCGTTGCAAAAACAACCTTAGGCGGTGTTACCACCAGGCGTTTCAAAGCAGCTGCAATTCCTGCCTCCTCTGGCCAGCCGTCACCATCATCAAAAGTTCGTAGAAAGGTTGATTTACCTTTGTATTTCAATTGCATCACCATCCGGTCACCTTCCCCGCGAAGGTCAACCTGCTTACGGATTTGCGCGGGGCTTAAAAAGCGGCTGGTATCCATATCTCCTGATTTCGCTACTTCTTTAAAGAGGGCTTTTATACTTTTTCCGGGATTAGCAGCATAAAACTGCGGGTCGAGAACATCATAATAGTAGACCCAGTGCAGATTGATATTTCCTTTAAAACGCAGATAAGGCTCCCATTTGGCAATGCCATAAAGCCGTTGAACCGGAGCACCGATATGATAACTTTGGTGCAGTCCGTTAATATAGGCTGTCATTTCTACCGGCTCATCTCCCATTTTCTTTAAAACATCCTGCACGGGCTTTACAATGGTATTAACCTTAGTTTCAGTGGCATCATAATACACGATTACCGCCTGGCGTGAACTTAAATAAGCAACCGCAAGCCCTATTACAATAATCGCAAAGTATCTGCTGGTCTGGTAAAAAACAGACCTTGAAGCGCGTAGGAGTTCTAATCTTGCGATGGTAAATGATAAAAAAATTCCGGAGATCACGATATAATAAATTACATCTCTGCTGTTCAGCAATCCCGATACCATACGCTCGGCCCGGCTGGGCATGGAAAGGCTATTGGTCAAATCGCGGACAAAGTCTATGCCTTGTCCGAAACTTCCAATGTAGTTCATAAAGGCCAGTACACCAAAAGTGCCCAGAGCTGCAACGATCTGATAACTGGTGAGACTGGACATAAAAATCCCGACCGCTGTGTAGGCACTTAAAAGCAAAAAGCAGGATAACATGGCTACCAATACATGCGGATAGTCGAAATGATCGACCACGGTGGCACCCACGATGAAGAAAAGTCCTGATACCACCAGGATGATCACCAGATTGTAGATAAGCATGGCCAAAAACTTTCCATAAATGATCTCCCGGATTTTTACCGGAGAAGAATATAAAAGTTTAATGCTCCCACTACTGATCTCCCTGCTGATGAGTCCCATGGTGATTAATGGCGTATATAAATATAAACTGCCAAGGATGGTGTAAAGGATGCCCAGGGTTGTTCCTGTAGCAGTGGTAAACAGCCTGCTTGTTAAAAAGCCATTATCTCCAATAAGTTGCTGCAGATACTGCATTGATGCTATTCCAGGTATAAATGCATGTGTCATTTGAATAAAGAATACAATGATCAGCAGCCAGGCAATAGGCGAATAAAATAGCAAGCTAAGTTCCAGCCTTGCTATTTGTATGATTTTTTTCATTCTATAAAGTGATGCTTAGTTAGAGATCCTGGATAACTGGGCGAAGGTTTCATCTAATGAATTCTTTTCCATATTCAATTCACGTAATCGCCAGTTTCGTCTTGCACTTTCCAATACGAGGGTTTCAGCAATTCCTTTGTCTCCGTTGAAATAGATTCTCAGCTGTTTTTCAGTCAGGTATTCCACTCTGGTAATGCCCTCAATGGCCTGAAAGGCTTCTGCCGGCGGTGCATTCTCCATTACAACCAACATGCTGTGCGGGGCAATATAATTGTCAAAGGCTTCCATGGTATCTGCAAAAACGATCCTTCCGCTTTCAATCATCACAATGTCCCGGCACAAGTACTGCACTTCGGTTAAGATATGAGTAGAAAGTATCACGGCCCGGTCGGTAGCAATATCTTTGATTAATGCACGTACTTCCAGGATCTGGTTAGGATCCAAACCATTAGTCGGTTCATCAAAAACGACCAGTTTGGGTTTATGGATAATGGCCTGGGCAATTCCCACACGCTGCTTATAGCCTCCTGATAAATTTTTGATCAGGCGTTTATTAATATGGCTCAATCCGCAACGCTCTTTAACCTCTTCTAAAGCCGGTTTTAACTTCGAGTGTTCTACCGAACGCAGGATGGCGCAATGCATCAAATATTCATCCACCGTAAGATCCATATATAAGGGCGGAGTTTGCGGTAAAAAGCCGATCTCCTGTTTGGCACGTTCAGGCTCCTTTCTCAGGTCGATCCCATTAATGGTTACCTCCCCCATCGTTGGGCTCAATACCCCGCAAAGAATGTTCATCGTTGTAGATTTGCCGGCGCCATTAGAGCCCAGCAAACCCAGTATCCCGATCCTGGGGATTTCAATATTAATGTCGCGGATAGCCCAGCTGGTACTATAGCGATGCGATAGTCCGGTAATACGAACAATTGGTTCCATATTTTAAATGTGTGTTAGGTATTTATTCGAGAAACAGCTGTAACAGCTTTTAAGAATTAAAAATCATAGACCATAAATGGGTCATCGGCGAGGTTTCCCTGAGCATCGTTGGGCAACCACACCATTGTATAGTTTCGATATCGCCATTTATTTACCTCTGCATTTGTACTACCAACATCTTTTAAAGTATATCTGGTTAACAGGGAGCCTGATGCCTGATCATAAAATTCGATTAACACATCAGTAGTTGCCGAGGTTGCATTTACACTCAGGTAATCGGTAACTTGCTGGTAGCCCAGGTTATTTATGGTTTTATCTGTTCCGTTACCTGAGATTTTTACGCTCACGGGCCTTTTATCCGGAGAAAGATTAATCAGGCGCAAACCCATAACACTATCCGTTAGCGCATGGAAAGGGGGCTTTTTATTCACTAAAAGCATTTCAGGCTGCGAAAGTGTTCCAAATAAAAACAAGGTAGAGGCCTCATTGGGGCTGAGGTTAAGCGACATTTTATAAATGGGCTTATCATTTGCGTTAGTGTCTGGAATCTTATAAATCAGAACAGGCTGCTCTTTAGAAGGAAGCGATAGATGGTTATTAGGTGAGTAAATACGGTATTTAATCCACATTGGAACTCCCAATCCGGCGGCCGGGCGTTGTTCATTAAAGTTAGCAGCCAGAAAATCACCACCCTGCAGGGCATTGATAATTGTAAGGGCTGTTAACGTTTGTGGCTGAACATCCTTTTTACAGGAAATAATTGCGGAGAAAAAAAGCCCGGCAAAAATATACAGGAAAATCAGGTTCTTCATCATGTTCAATATTTAATAGTAGGTCTGGATCTAATAATTAGGGTTTTGAGTCAGAAAATGATCTCTTTGCAGCTCCGTTTTCGGAATTGGATATAACAACTGGTAATTGCCACGCCAGGGTTGCTTAGCTGAAATGGCCGAAAGTACCTGCTCTGCTTTTCCAGTTCTTTTTAAGTCAAACCATCGGTGGCCCCATTCTCCAAAAAGCTCTGTTTGCCTTTCCTTTGCAATAGCTGCAAGGGTTTGATCTCTGGTTAAGCTTTTTGACAAGGGTAGTATTCCGGCCCGCAGGCGTAAAATATTGAGATCATCAATACCGGCAGAGAGTTGTCCGCTTAGCGCAAAGGCTTCTCCGCGGATAAGGTACATTTCAGCAAGCCTTAAAACCATGTAATATTCGATCGCAGCACTACCTATTGCCAGGTTATGAAATCCTGTTTTATATTTATATACAAATCGCGAATGATAGGTCTGTCCGCCTTGAGCGAAATCCGTGCTGTCTATCCAGGCCGCTTTACGGCGATCTCCTAGCTCAAATGCCTTAAGCAAACTGGAAGAAAGATCTCCGGCTGGCCCGGTATGTAACGGAGAAGGAAGTAAGGAAATGGCTTCCGGCACCGCGTTGCCGGTAAAATCTTTGTTTACATTTTGCTGAAGCTGCCAGATGGTTTCCGGGCTGTTTTTAAGGAAAACATTGTTCAGATCAGCCGTTTCCAATTGGTAAAGACCAGTTTGTCCGATTACATCCGTAGCCTGCTGAATGGCATTCGCATGGTCTCCTGTGTATAGGTAAACCCTGGCTAATAATGCTTTAGCCGCCCATTTATTTGCCCGGATGCGTTCTCCCCCACCCGCAGCATAATCAGCCGGCAATCCATTTATTGCCTCGATAAGATCTTTAATGATCTGCTGATAAACGATGTTGACTGCCGTTCTGGGTTTGTTGGAGTTTTCAGCAAGGTTGGTTGTCAACACTAATGGTACATCTCCAAAACAATTTACCAGATAGAAATAGCTAAAAGCACGAATAAATTTAGCCTCAGCAGTAAGCTGGGTTCTGGTTTGTGCATGAAGTAAAACAGATTTTGACGCCTCAATTCCTTCAATTACCCCATTGGCACCATAAATGGCCTGATATGCTGATGACCAGATATTATTAGTAGAGGTGCTCTCTGCAGTCAGTGCATTCCTGGCTACTTCACCCCTGGAGTTATTAACTGCAAAAACGGAGCCCACGATACTCAGTTCATCTGCAGAAGCCATTGCAATTTGATTTACCAGCCCATTGGCAAAAGAGGAACTGGCACCAGCATTGATCATTTGAGTTAATATACCTGCCATGGCACCTATTGCCTGTGTATCGTTATTAAAAACCTTATCTGTAGTAAGACTGTTTTTAGGATCTGGAATCTCCACCAGTTTATTACAAGAAAACAATAGGAATGCTGATAACAGCAGTAGAATTTTGTTTGAATGATGGTTAAGCATAGTCATGGTTTATAAGGTAAGAGAAAGGTTTGCAACAATGGTTTTAGCCTGTGGCAGTGATCCAAAATTTTGCGTATCCGGGTCTATTCCTTTGTATTTAGTCAATACCCATAAGTTTTGGGCATCTATGGAAAAGCTGAGACGCTTCCCTTTAAGCAATTTTTGTGGCAGCATATAACCTAAACTCACCGTCTGCAACCTCAAAAAAGAAGCATCTGTATAGGCCAGGTCAGAAGTTAGTATATATCCATTTGACGGCGAACCTGTAGTGGATGTAAGAATGGCATAATTACTCCCTTGTCCGGGCTGTTGCCAACGATTGTTAAAAACCTCGGTTGGTATATTTGCCATATTACCTGCAGGCACACCTGAGTAGAACGCGCTAAGCCCCATTTGATTTTTATAATATACATTGACCATCAAAGACAGATTTTTATACTGCAATCTGTTGTTCATACCCACGGTGAACTTCGGATCTCTGTTCCTGACGATATAACGGTCATCGTATCCCATGCCAGGACGGCCTGAAGGATTCGTAGAAACAGACCCATCGCGGTTATGATCCTCATAAACGTATTGACCGGTCATCGGATCAAGACCAATATAGTGCAGCAGGTAAACATCATTTACAGATTTGCCAACCACATACTGCGTTGCGTAACTGGAGAGCTCAAGGTCCGGGTAACTCAACAAAATGTTCTTGTTAAACGAGGTGTTTAAATTTAAATTCCAGCTAAAATTCTTATTCTTGAATGGCATTGCGCTGAGCGTAAATTCCCAACCGCTGTTTTGAACCACTGCCGGCCAATTAGCCGTTACCGCGCCAAAACCTGTAAATAGTGGCGTTGGATAGTTGGTTAGCTGATTACCACACCTGTTTCGGTAATAATCTACATTGAAATTAAGATCCTGTAAGAGATTTATTTCAAAGGATAAATCCAGTTTTTTATTCACCTGCCACTGAAAATTCGGATTCACGGCATGTAAACTAATTAATGGGGTAATCCCGCCATAGGTATAAACCGGAACGCCATTATTCACATTAGACCATTGACTGATGTATTGGTAATCGCCCACACCATCACTTCCCGTAAGACCATAACTTCCTTTAAATTTCACAAAATCAATAAAGGATGGGAGGTTTCTTTTAATCCAGGATTCTTCGGAGGCAATCCACGCAAAGCCTAAAGATCCAAAATTCCCATACCGTTTTCCAGGTCCAAAACGTGAAGATCCATCCCTTCTCCCGCTTAGATTAATGATGTATTTCCTGTCCCAGTTATAGTTAATCCGGCCAAATAATGCTGCGTATTTAAGCTGTCCGTAGGTATCACCCATAATCATAATGGTTGGTGCAAGTTGCAGGGAACCTAAAAGATTATCGTCCGTGTAGCCCAATCCATAAGTATTCTGTCCCGAAGTGACCGTCTTGCTAAGGGCAGTACCCAGAAAGGCTGAAAAATCGCCCTTACTTATGGTGGTATTATAACTTACTTGTGGTTCAATACTCCAGGTCTGATTATTATTTGTCCCGACATTTAAAGCTCCGGTTGGATTATTAACCGGATTTTGGGCTGAAATGGGCGATCTGCCTTCGCTCTTCTGGTTGGTGGTATTAAAACCAAAAAGGCTGGAAATTTGGAATCCGTTAAACACTTCGTAAGCAAGATTTAACTTGCCCATTACTATAGTTGCGGTTGAAGTTGATAAAGCTTTAAGCGTTCCAAACGGATAACTGTTCTGAAGCCCCACCTCATTCCACTCTTTATAATTCAATTCTCCATTACTATCATAAATCGGAGGCGCATTTGGCGGAAGCGTGGCAACTGAGGATGTAGAATTGATGTTACTGTTAGAATAGGTGTAATTAACTGCCAGCGCTGTTTTTAGCCGCTTGTTAAAGACCGAATTATTGACACTGATTGCTGTTCCGGCAACCTGATCTGATCCGCTTACTGTTAAAATAGATGTTGAACGTGTATAACTTGGGCTGATGCTAAATTGTATATTTTCATCTCCGCCGGAAATGGACAGGTAGGTTCTTGTCATCTGACCAGTATTTCCCCATAATTCCTTTTGCCAATTGGTATATCTTGTGGTATCCCACCCTACAATATCAGGGGCATTTTGAAGTGTCAATGGAAGTCCGTCATTTTTAAATGCCTCTTTTCTCATTTTCACATAATCCTGAGTGTTCAACATATCCCAGTAACGGGTAACCTGAGAAATCCCATGAGCAATACCCGCACTAATCTGCGTTGGTCCAGCTTTTCCTTTTTTAGTTGTAATCAGGATTACACCATTGGCACCCTTCGATCCATAAATGGCAGTAGCATCGGCATCTTTTAGCACATCAATGCTCTCAATGTCTAGCGGATTGAGGTTAAATAACGGACTTTGGCCTTGTCCTGCAGTATAACTTCCATTCTGTATAATCCCCGGAGATCCACTTTCATAACTGGCATTGCCCCCAACATTGAGATAGATTAAGGGTACACCATCAATGATGTACAAGGGTTCAGAAGGATAATCAGGGCTGATGGTACTGCGTCCACGGATTTCAACTTTTACAGTTCCATTTGCATAGCCTGTAGCCGGAGTTACATTCATTCCCGGCACTTTTCCAACCAAGGCCAGAAGAGGATTCATAACCGGCTGTTTTTCAATTTCTTCTGCGGTTACCGAGGCAATATTACCCGTTGAAAAACGGCGACTGGTTTTACCATAAGCCATCACCTGTACTTCATCTAATTTAGAATTACTCAGTTGTAATCTGATTTCAAGCAAGCGATTACCAACTCCGACTTCCTTAGTGGTATACCCCATAAAAGATACCTGCAAAATGGCATCATCGGGAACATCTTTTAAACTAAACTCACCCCTGGCATTTGTTATGGTACGGCCTTTTCCGTTTTTCACTGAAACAGTTGCCCCGGCCAGCTGCAGTCCATCTGCACCAAGTACATATCCGCGAACACCGGTATCCTTAAAAACATTCGCTATTTTTTCTAAAATGGAGGTTTCTTTTTGCCGGACAACGATAGATTTTTTGGTGATGGAATAAGTTAGGGACAGGCCTTTAAAGATTTCATTTAAGGCAGTTTCCAGAGAAGCGTTCTGAAGTTTTACATTAATCTTTATCAAACTCAGATCGGCATCTTTCCAAAAGAAATTATATCCGGTTTGCTTTTCTATGGTTGAAAAAACAGTGGTAAGTGGTGCATTATTTTGCTGGATATTAACGGTTTGGGAATATCCAACAGCGGCCACTTGCACACAGGTGACGGTGATGATGAAAAAAATCAGTTTCATAACCAAAATGGTTTTACGCATCAGCCGCCCCGACGGCCAGGCGGTTTCTGCATATGAGGATAAATTCATACGTTTGTATTGTTTGGGTTTGGATTAATTGTCAAGAATTATTTCACTATTCCGATTGATCGGATCAGGTTGACCCAAACGCAAAGTCCGGGGAAAAGTGTCGAAGCCTTCTCCGGGCTTTTGTTTCGCCTGGTTAACCTGTAATTAAGCCTAGCCGCTTTGTTGTATAGATCTTTTCATGTTGGTTGTTTGGTTTAGGTGGTTTATTATTTAGTTGATTTTATTTATCAGAGCGCCACTGGTTTACTTTAGCACAATAATTTTTCTACCCTCTACCCTAAAGTGCAGGTTGCCGAGTTCCAGTACTTTGAGCACTTCAGAGAGGGTGTAGCTTCTTTCAATTTTACCATAAAACTGTCCGTCTTTAACAGTACCTTCATAAACTACCTCTACATCGTACCAGCGGGCAATCTGCCTCATCAGGGTATGAATATCGGTATGGTCAAATTTAAAAAGTCCGTTCTTCCAGGCCACCACTTCTTCAGGTTCTACTTCCCTAACCAGAATGCTGCGATTGTTGAAAATGGCTTGCTGCTTAGGCTTAATGATGGTACCATTTACATTCACGCTTCCCTCTAACAAGGTGGTTTTGATGTTGGGTTCGTCTAAATAAGAATTGATATTGAAATGGGTTCCCAATACCTCCACCGTCTGGCCTCTGCTGATCACTTTAAATGGTTTTGATTGATCATGAGCCACCTCAAAATAGCCTTCACCACTTAGCTCCACCACCCTGTCTTTCCCCTTAAACTGAGCAGGATATTTTAGGGAAGAAGCCGCATTGAGGATTACTTTTGTTCCTTCGGATAAGATTAAAGTATATTGCCCTCCAACCGGGGTACTAATGGTATTGTAAATTAGTTGTTGTTGAGTTTCATCAGCTTCCATATAGACCAACTGGCCATCGGCAGTTTTTTTAATAACTGTATTTGCTTCATTTGCCAGTTTTCCATTTTTGGCATCTGTTAAACTAATCTGTTGACCGTTTGCAAGGGTTAATACGGCTTTATTATAACCCGGAGCAATATCATGAGCTTTTAATTCAGCCAGGCTATCGTTGCCGCGTGTGGATTGGTTAGCACAATAAAAGATGCCCCCCCCGATTACCAAAATTATTGCTGCAGCCGCAGCAATACGCTGCCAAAGTTTAAATCGTTTTGCCGGAACTTTGACGGAGAGGATGCCAGCATACTGAAAAGTGCGCAGGCTAAGTTCCTCCGCTATGCTATCGAAATCTATTTCATCATCTTTAAGGTAAAGACTATCGGATTTTTGCATATACCAGTTTTCCAGCTTCGCCTTTTCTTCAGCCGATACCAGTCCCTGATTATATCTTTGAACCAATTCTTTTGCCTGCTGCTTATCCATATCTTTTTGAGGGTTAAGTTACAGGTAAACGGGTGAACGCAAAGTTGGGGGTAGAAGAATTTTGAAATAATTTAAAAATTAGCGTAAAAGCAGTAAAATCCCTATTCCAATTCCTATATCATTGAGTTTTGGCTTGATAGCTTTTAAGGCATTTTGAACCTGTTTTTTAACAGTTTGTTCTGAAATATTCAATTTCGAAGCAATTTCTTTATGTGAAAGATTCTCTTTTCTACTCAGCTCGAAGATTTCACGCATTTTTGGAGGCAGTTTCTGAATTTCCCTTTCCAGTATTTCCAATATCCGCTTTTCATCAATCGCATCAACCTGATGGTTTACAGGATCCGACATAAAGCTTGCAATCTCTCCAATATAATCACTTCTCACTTTATTTTTTTCGATCAGATCAAATACCCGGTTCCTGGCCGAAGTATATAGCAGGCCAGATATATTGGTATTGTGTTTAATAGATTCTGCCTTAATCCACAAATTCCCAAAAACCTCCTGCACAACATCTTTGGAGTCTTCTTCATCCCTAAGCATTTTATACACATGTGCATAGATTAGCTTCCAGTAGCGATGGTAAATTTCAGCAAAAGCCTGCTTATCTCCCTCCTTTAAAAGGGAAGCCAGTTTTTCATCCGGAAATTTAGAATAGGGAATCATGACATGAATTTATTTTCTAAGGTATAAAATTTCATGTAATGTCAACAATATACACAGGGAGCAACTAAGATATTGAGATTATTTTCTAAAAGAAAGCCCAAAGAAGGCAATGTAAAGCGAAATACTTAATCGCATTAATAGGAAAGCTTTTTTTAAATACCTGCGTTCAACTAATTTCAGACTTTTTAAGAACAAAAATCTAAAAAAATGCTTAAGTTAATGAATGGCAAGAAAACATGGTACCCTTCAGGAGGTAATAAAAGATCTTTTTTGATTACTTCCCTCAAATTTTAAAGAATTGATTCTTTTAATTTACTTTTATAAAGGAGTCAATGGTTATCCAATATTAAATTCAATAACCTATTTTACCACTTAGTTCTGTATTTTAGCTAAACTTACGTTATAAATTTGAAGATCGTTCCCATGAAACCTGCATTTTATTGTTGTCTGTTCATTGCCCTCATCACGGTCTCCTGCCGGGATAATACCCGGACAGCAGGTAATACTAAATTGAAAACAGGCAGTAAAAAAATTGCTCCTGAAAATCCCGATACCAGCGAATTAGCTGGTCCTGTAACGACCACTTCATTAAATCATAAGATGAACACGGAACAGCTGCTGTCATTGGTTGGCAGCGATCGGAAAAAAGTTAAAGAAAAGCTTTTAGTCGCCTCAAAAACCGAAGCTAATGAAATTTATGACGCTTATTTAAGCGCAAATGAGATGCTGGTTGGAAAAATTATGGGATCTGAAAGCCAGTTACTCGAAAAATTTTATAAGGAGGATGCCCAAACCCAAAGCAGGGTAAAAAAATTAGGAGTGCTTTTGAAAAAATATGATCTGGATTACGATGAAATTGGAGAAGGCATAGTTGAAATAAAAACTAAAAATGATTTTTACCATAACATTTTCGAAAACTATGTTTCGGATGATTATAAAGAATATATAGCCATCAAATGTGAGGAAGATAAAGTTTCTTATAGTGCAGACGCATCCTTACTTCTATCTTTTGAAAAAATTGGGGAAAGGGTAATTGTTTGGGAAAAACTATTGGCAAAATATCCGGCATCTAAACTCAGGAATAAAATAAGGGAGCAATATCAATCTTATCAATGCGATTATCTGTTCGGTTTGGATAATACGTCAACAATAGAATATCAAAGTTCTGAAAAAGCGTTCATAAACGCCGCGAATATAGAAGAATTCAACAGATTTATGCACAAATACCCGTCGAGTCCAACCAATAGACTGATTAAAATATTATTAAAGAACTTTAAAGACGAGAAGATACGCAGTTTAATCGATGCGGAACAACAGCAATTGTGATCAGCAGATTACTTATGAATAGCATCGGTAAATTGACTCATCCCAGGCTTTTTTACCCTAAAAATTATTTTAGATACCAATATTATCAGCAATAGATTTTAAGTTTATTACCTACATCAGGTATGATCCTGAAGTATTCTTATTCTTGCGGGCGAGTATCGTGAAAATTTAAGTTAATATGAAGGAGGTTCATTTTATGGTACTGCAAACTATTTAAACCCCTTTGTTATTTAAGGTGTTAACAGAGACACCTGCAATTTGCTTTAAAGGATGGATAACGTTATCGTAACCGCAAAAGTGTCAAGGCAGCTACCCAACAAATTTTATTGGTCGCATGCAGTATATCCTAGCTTACCAGGTGAATATCACTTGACGGAAAATGGTGGATAAAGATATCCATCCCTATCATAGATAATATAGATTGGAGGGGTTGGCCAATACCCGATACCCGAGCCTTAAAACATAACGTTTTGATTTTCAATAAATTTATTTATATTTGAAAATAATTAAAATAAAATATAATGCAACAAGGAACAGTAAAATTTTTCAATGAGACAAAAGGTTTTGGATTTATCGTGCCAGCTAATGGCGATGCAGAGCTTTTTGTACATGTATCAGGCTTAATAGATAACATTCGCGAGAATGATACAGTAAGCTATGATGTAGAAGAGGGCAGAAAAGGCCTGAACGCAATCAACGTTAAGATAGGATAAGATAATAACCTTCATACATTGTTAAGAACATCCGTCCAAAAGACGGATGTTTTTTTGTTTTAAAACACTGCATTTAATTTTACATTTAGCGGCACTAATACGAATGCTAAATGTCATCCAATATACCAGACTAAAATGTAACTGGTGCTGCGCCCACCACCATCTTCTTTCATCATTAATCCCCGCTCAATAAGATTTTGTATATCCCGCATTGCGGTGTCCTGAGAGCATTTGCAATCTTCGCCCATTTAGAAGAGGTCGGCTTGCCATCGAATAGAAGCTGAGGATTTTCCCCAAACTTCGCTTCACTCAAAACTTTTCCCGGCGTCCGGGCGGTATTGGATAATGCGTGTTCATAACATCTGAGGAACCAATTCAGCCATTCGGTTATATCCAACATTCCTTGTTGGATTTGGGCTAATATGTCGTAATAGCGGCTGCGTACTAACGGTATTTGCGCAGACATACTGTAGATTGTGCGGTCTGGTCTGCCCGGGTTAATTGCATATCTGCAATGGCGCGTGCAATACCACGGTTCCATCATCGAACGGATGAAGGTTAACGAACCATAAATGTGCGATAGGTATACATAGCTATATTTTCAGCATTGCCAAAGCTATTCGCTGCAAAAGTTGCGGATATAAAGAACATTAATCTCCGCATTCGACTTTAAGACTATTTAACAGATTAAAATTAGGTCGCTGATTTATGAGAACGATTAGCCCAAATTGTCATCTACAAAATTGTGTTCTACAGTTCGTCCAGCCCTAGCTGAATTGCGACCCTCCGTGTAAAATCAGTAATATCGAAGGGCTTGCTTATAAAATCATCTGCCGAACATAGTGCTGACATTTGCGAAGCATTGTAATTTGCGGACATCATTACAATAGGAATATCTCCTGTAGATTTATCTGCCTTTAGTTTGCAACATACGTCGATACCATTACCATCGGGTAGCATTACATCTAATAAAAAGGCGTCTGGAACATGTTGTTCCAGGGCTTTATTTAAAGAAGCGATATCTGCGAAAGAGGAAACTTTCAAAACTTCTCCTTCTAATAACAGTTCAACGATTTCTCTAATGTCATCATTGTCTTCCAGTAAATAAATATGTTTGGGCATTGGTTATGTTTATGGTTAGTTTAGATAACCTTAAATTTGCGATTAAGTTTTTGATTCCTCAAACAGCCAGTTATTTTGCACGACAAGAGTTAATTGAATCTTAACCTTATATTGAACCGGTTCCGTTTTTATAATCAAGGTTATTGTTTGAATGGGACTGCGAGAGGTAGTGTGAAGTAAAATATTGACCCCTTTCCTATTTCGCTTTGCACCCAGATTTTGCCGCCGTGATCTGCTACTATTTTAGAGGAAATATACAAACCCATCCCCAATCCCGGATGTGAGGAAACGATGTCTTCAACCCGGTAGAATTTTTCAAATATCCTTGCTATACTGTCTTTCGACATCCCCATTCCATGATCTGAGATCTGGATCGTGATGCTACCACCTTCTTCTGATAAGAACGTGGCAACACCGATAGCTGAATTCTTATCTGAATATTTTGCGGCATTGCCTATTAAATTGCTTAATACCTGCTCGAGCCGCAATGGATCTGCCATGACAGAACACCCATCGCCAAGCTGAAGATTGATCTTGTTATTAGCGTGAACATTGGTCAGCATGGTTACGGTCTCTTCAAGAAATGAGTTAAGCTCTATCTTTATCAGGTCGTATTGAAGACTGCCGTTTTCAATCTTAGAAACATCCATTAACTGGTAGGTCAACCGGACCAGCTTGCCGGTTTGAATTTCCAGTTTCTCAACCACCTCACCTACTTTGTCTGAATATTGCCCCTTTAAAAGCCTCAACATCTGGGTATAGGCTTTAATTACCGTTATTGGTGTTTTAAGTTCATGACTTGCAACGGAAATGAATTCGTTTTTTTTCTCATCAAGTTCACGCCCCAATTTGATCTCCTGTTCCTGCGCCTGGGTTAATTGACTAAGCTTGCTATTCTTGTTTTTGATTTCCTCGTATGCATTTAGCGGAACAGCATTGATAAAATAATCCCGGAGGATTGATATTTTAGCTTCGTCGACCTTTGCGGAGCGCGGCAGGCTGAGTGCCATGGTTATCGAGTATTCCTGCCCGGTTACCTCAAAGTTGAAATCAGGCATCAGCTTTTTGGCATAAAAAAAGCCTTCATCCGTTTCTTTAAAAACATGGTCAGAGTCAAATGTAATGCCTGCATTTATTGAAAAACGGGGGAACTTTCCAGATATACATAAACTTAATCTGCCCTCGTTTGTAAAATCGATAACTGTTCTTGCCACCTCAGAGACCGCTGTGGCAAGTGTTGTTCTCGTGGCAACGGTCAGTCCGAGCTGCTCACCAATCTGCATGGACCGCTTATGTGCCAAAATCAGATCCATCTCATTTTCAAGCGTGATACCGATAATTTCTCTCATCTTAAACGATTTTGATGACAACTACGGACATATCATCCGTTTGTCTTGCATGATCTTTATATAATGCCGATGCCAGGATGGAAGGGTCGTGCTTGAGGATGCCGGGGTACTTCCCTGTCTCCCATCTGGTCTTGATACCATCAGAACACAAAACGAGCTGATTAAAATCGGAAAAATTGAAAACCTGGTCATTCATAGTTGTGGGAATATTGTGTCCGACTATTCCATTATAAGACATGTGGTTTTTTGAATTAACCGGTCCGATCCATTTAGCAGCAATATTACCAATTCCAGCTGATGACCATTCTCCCCTCTCACTATTAAAGGTAGTTACATTAGCTACAAGGCCGCGTGTTTTTCTTATTGATGTGTGCATAAACCGGAGTGTTTCAACAGGGCTGGCATCTGGAAAAACCTTGAACGCCTTAGCTGCTTCATTCACGGCAAAGTTTGCATCCGGACCATGACCCAAACCGTCTCCTAAAAATAGCTTGAAGGTTTTTCCTGATATGCGGTATGAAAAACCGTCCCCGCTTACCAGTTCTCCTGGTTTACTCAGAACCAGAGGTCTGATTATCATTCCTTTTTTAGCCACAGGCTTTTTCCCCACATAGATTCTACTTAGAAGGATGGTGCCCCATTCCGGGATGGAATATATATCGAAGGTATCAGATAAACGCTTAATACTGCCCAAACCTGCGCCAAGAGTATTGCTGGTGGACATTCCATCCTGAATCATCCTGGCAGGGTTTTTCATTCCAGGTCCCTTATCTATACAGATGAGCTCTACATAAGGCGTTCCATTTTCGTTGAAAACTCCGAACAGAATTTCTCCGCCGTCAGCATACTTAAAAAGATTGCTGGTCATTTCTGCGGCAACAATATCAACCTCTGCAATCCTTACATTATCCATACCAACTTTAACCAGTCGTTGGTGAATTTCTTTTTTTATAAGTGAAAAGTAACTTCTATCGCCCGCCTGAAGGCTTATGTGTGTTGCATCAACCATTTGCCCATTTAATAATCATCACTACTGTGCCTTCTCCGGGCTTGCTTTTTAAATCAAATTCGTTGCTGAGCCTTTTTGCACCCGGCAATCCAAGTCCAAGGCTTTTTCCTGTTGAAAAACCATCCCTCATGGCCGCGCTAATGTCGGGTATGCCAGGCCCCCTATCTGAAAAGGTCAGTCTTACCCCTGTGTCCCGGCCACGCGTCACAATTTCGACAAGACATTCGCCTCCACCACCGTATCGCAACATGTTGCGCAGAAGTTCACTTGCAGCAGTAATAAGCTTAGTCTGATTCACTAAACCCATTTTAATTTTAACTGCGACCTCGCGGATGCGGTTTCTTAATAAAACCACATCCTGTTCCTTTTGAACCTGAATATTATCTTTACTGAGCGAAGTTATCATCATCATCGGTTTCTTCTTCGTCTCCGACATCGGAACCAATCATAGACTTTAATAAATTCATACCTTTCTCGACATCGAGTGCAGTATGTACGCCCTTAAGCGGTAGCCCAAGCTCTATGAGGGTTATGGCTACTGCCGGCTGCATGCCTACCACAACAGTTTCTGCATCCAATATTTTAGACATACTGGCAATATTACCAATAATGCGTCCCATAAATGAATCGACAATGGATACTGCCGATATATCAATCAGTACTCCTCTCGAACTGGTCTTGTTAACCATCTGAACCAAATCTGCTTCAAGATCCAGCGCCAGACGGTCATACAAATCTACCTGAATGGTTACGAGAAGAAAACTTCCCATCCGGAGAATAGGAATTTTATCCATTCTATATATTATTAATTTTATTAACTGGATTTGCTTTGCGCACTTCTAATCGCAAAACCTTGAACGCATAAGCCAATGCACTGGCCAAGCTCGCCTTTGTGATAATATTGGAAAGGTCTATTCCCAGGTGTACAACTGTTTGAGCAATTTCGGGGCGTATACCACTGATTATGCATTCTGCTCCCATAAGACGGGTGGCGCTAACGGTTTTGATTAGGTGCTGGGCGACCAAAGAATCTACCGCCGGCACACCTGAAATATCCAAAATAGCAATGCTTGAACCAGTTTCTACGATTTCCTGTAATAAATTTTCCATTACTATTTGGGTCCGCGAACTATCGAGCGTGCCTATAATTGGTAAAGCCAGGATACCGTCCCAAACCCTGATTACCGGAGTTGAAATCTCAGCAATCTCATCTGTCTGTCTCAGAATAACCTCTTCACGGCCTTTGATGAAGGTTTCGAAAGTCACGATGCTCAAATTGTCCATTACCCTGATGATCTTCATGCTTTCGTCAAAAAGCTGCTTTGGATCCTTGATCTGGGTTTGTAAAACCTCAAGAACAGCTTCTTTTAAACTATGAACAAAACGACCGGTCTCACGCGGAGAGAAGCCCTGACGGGCCCTGGTTATGGCAATGCCACCCAGAATCTCTATCACAGAATTCCAGCTGTCACCATCAAGGTCTTCCAGATCGTTTCCAGATAAATTATTAACTAAAGCAGCAACCAATTCTTCTGATTGTTCCCTGAGATCTTCGTTACTGATCAGGTCTTCACGAAGACCATCGTCAGATAATTGATTTTTCATCCAGATCTCAAGGATGTTTTTTTTTTGTTTTTGTAGCAATTTTAGTGTATTAGATGACATTTTTTTTTTGAAGAATAGTTAAGGTTTTAAACTTTACACCCAACAGGATTATTGTGGAAAGATACTAATTGTTCGGCAATTTTCAATGACGCCTTGATTCGTGACATCATTAAATATTAAGTAAAAACCAAAGATAAAACAATATGAAATATTGATATAAAGACTAATGGTCTTGTTTTTATGTTGACCGCTTGAAAGTTCCCTGAAAGCAAAAATTTTGATACATAAACTTATTATGGCAATTATCAAACGAATGACCTGAAAATTGCCCCAATGACGGGAACTCGCATTACACGCCATTTTTTTATATTTGGTAACAGTACTTTACCTGAATTTTCAAACTGAGTTTTCAAGGCAACTATTTTTGGTCAAAAAAAGGCAAAATGTATTTAATCATGATATCAAAAGGCAACTTTGACTTTGAAGAGTTATAGCTGTTTCCATTAAAGGATACCACCAGGTTTAATTCTCTTACCACCATGATATACTGTCCTCCATTTCCTGAAGCAAAAACAATATTGTACATAAAATTTTCAGTTTTTACTTCTTCATTATACCATGTATAAGCATAGTAAGTTGGCTGAGGAATAGCTGCACTGTTTTTGGAAATTTTCACATTGGAAAAGTCCTCAATTTTATGACGTTTTTTCGTCATAACTTTTATCCATTTTTTAGATACTAGTCTTTTACCATTGAAAATGCCATCGTTTAAGACTAATTGACCTATTTTATTCAGGTCTCCGGAAGAAATATAGAAGGAACCTGCTGTTGTTTCATGGCCCATGGAATCTTTAGTCCATTTATATTTCGTGATACCCAATGGTTTGAAAAGGTACCTATCTGCAAAATCCGAAACAGTCATCTGGGAGGCATGAGCAATTATACCACCTAAAAGCATTGCATTTATTGAGGTGTAATCCCATTGGGTTCCTGGCTTGTTTTTTAATGGCAGGTCAAGACAAAATTTTATCCAGTCCTGCCTAGTCTGCATATCATCTTCACAATCCTTGCTCCCATTCCATTCTTCGCAATCAAAGCCAGATTTCATCTCAAGCAAATTTTCAATAGTCATACTGTCTTTCAGCGTATCCCAGTTTCCATAAGGCCTATATTCAGGAAAAAAAGAATATACTTTTTCGTCGACATTTTTAATAAATCCTCTGTCAATAGCAATACCAACTAATATTCCTGCTACTGACTTAAAAGCAGAACGGGTATCGTGCAGACTATCTTTACTAAATCCGTGAAAATAATTTTCATATATCCGCTTGCCGTCTTTGGTTATCATCAGCCCATCAAGGTTAGGATAAGCACCGTTTTTTACTGCAATTGACAGATCTTCTAATTTATTTGTAGCTGTCTTTTGCCCATAAGCTGTAGAAAAAAACAGCATCAGTAAAATCAGTATAGTGAATTGGTTCATTAATCTAAAGTTTGTTTTAAACAGTTATTTTAATCTTTTTTCCTGTTTTTACAGCCTGGTAGACGGCATCAATAATTTTAAGATCTTTCAAACCTTCCTCACCGTTTACAGGAACTACCGGCTTCTTATCTTCAAAAATAATAGTTGCCATTTCATCCATCTGTACAGTTTGATGGGTAGTGATGGGTTGCGTGAGTTCACCCTTATGTGTTCTACCCTTAATCGGACCATAACCAGTAGAAGGTTGCATTTCTGCAAATCCTTTGTCGCCACTCATAAAAAATCTATCGAGGTAATTGATGTTATAACTCGACAAGCAGGAGGCTACCGCGCCACCCGGAAAACCTAATTGAAATTGTATGGTTTCATCTACACCTTCTTTAAACTTTACCGGGTCGGTCTTGGTTTCCTGGGCAGTCACCCAAACCGGCTCTTCGCCCACCATATACCTGGCTCCGTTAATGGCATAGATTCCAATATCCATCATTGATCCCCCGCCAGCAAGCGCTTTGTTTAATCGCCATTGCATAGGATCGCCAGCTTTAAAACCACATTGTCCCTGAAAAAACATGATCTTGCCAAAGTCGCCTGCATTTCTCATTCGGATCACCTCCAGCGTACGGGGTTCAAAATGCAACCTATAGCCAACCAGTAACTTTACATTTGCTTTTTTACAAGCATCAACCATCTCTTGTCCTTCTTTGGCATTCAACGCCATCGGTTTCTCGCATATAGCATGTTTTCCTGCTTTTGCTACCCGGATAACCTGACTATGATGCAGTGCATTTGGCGTAATCACATAAATTGCATCGATATCCGGATTATCTTTTACCTGGTCGAAATTGTCATAGTTATAGCAATTCTTTTCAGGGATATTGTACTTCGTCTGCCATTCTTTAATTTTTGAAGGCGTACCGCTAATTACACCTACCAGCTTCGCCCTGGTACAAGCCTTCATAGCCTCCGCCACCCGGGTGCCATATCCACCTAAACCCATAATGGCTACCCGGAGTACTTTACCGTCGTAAGGCTGTTCGATCAGATCAGGAGCGTTCGCAAATACCGATATTGAACTCAATTGCAGCATCAATGCGGATGCACCCATTTTTTGCAGAAAATCTCTTCTAGTATTCATATTTTACCCTTTGCTATTTACCGATCCAGCAAAAATATTAAATAACGTATGTAATCAATCGTTTTTGCCGCTTAATTAACTGATTTACTTCATGATATCTAACACCGGCTAGTTGCATTTAGTTTTCACGATATGATTGGCTGCCTGGTATGATCTACAAAATAATTGCATGATCATCTAGAAAACCTCCCGATTTCTTTTGTAACGATGCTTTTAGGGTAGCATCCGGTAAGCGGAAAAAGCCTGTAGCAGTTTATCTTAAAGGAGGATTGGAAGACCTTTCTCATTTTTCCTTTATTTTAGAAAAATTAATGGCACAATAAATGCAAAAGAGCAATATAAAAACTAAAAAACGATGCTTAAGAAATTGCTCTCCCTAATGGTGCCGGTATTATTATTTTACCAGGCAGCGGCCCAACCATTTTCACTTCAATCAACAACCGGGGCCAGGCCTTTCATACTTGACATTTATTTCGGCACTGAAGGCAAGGGGGCATTTGTCCAGTACCGGGGCCAGCAGGGCATCATCTCACTCCGATTAGAGACCCGCAGCAGCCATGGAAGTTTAACAGCACCAAAAGTGACTTACGTATGGGATGAAGTGATCGGAGGAAAGGTAACCGGCAGTTACGGACTTACACAGGAAGCTGGAAAATTATCAGGAATATGGTACAAACGAAGTAAAGATGGCAAGCAGTTTCAGCTGGAGCAGATCATAGCGCCGGGAGACGAGGCAAGAATTGATAAGTATCTTCTTCATGATGTACTGATCTCTTTCCGGCATACTTCAGACAACCTGCTCATCTTCAGCTATGGCGATGGCAGCACTAAAACCAGCCAGCTTCCAGGGTTTGACCATCCCGATCCCCGGCGGCTTGGTACGATTGCAGATTACAATTTCGATGGTTTTGATGATGTCGCATTTTCCATACCGGACGAGGGCATGGGCGTTTACCGGAATTTCACTATCTATCTGTACAATCCTAAATCGAAGCGTTTTCACCTCCTGGCAGAACCCAATGCAACGCAGGGAAAATGCTCGGGCCTTTGTGATGTGACATTGGATAAAAAGAACAAGCTTCTAATGTCCTCATGCCGGGGTGGCGCAACCTGGTGGACGGATGTTTACCGCTATTCCAATAGTGGCAAGCTTACTTGGGTAAAATCAAGTAAACAGCAATAAAATAATTTATAGAAAAACACAAGACTTATTGGAGACGCAAAACCTGGAATTACATTGAGTTATCGTTTGTAATCAGATAGATTCAATGAGTAAACATAATGGAGCATTGAAAAAGAGAAAATTAATAAGTCAACGACACCCGATTTTATACTTTTTAGCCGTTTGGGCAAGACGATTCAGGCGTTATGCCGACTGGTATTTCGGCAATAAAAAATATGCGTACCAGCTAACAACCAACAAACTCGCTTTTAGAATAAAAAAACACCAATCTGTACTGCTTAAAAAAACTAGGTGAAAGCGATATGCAATTGCAGGTTAACAAAGTAACCAACTTAAATATTGCAGCGAAGAGAATTAGCGGTATACTCGTTCGACCAGGTGAGACATTTTCTTTTTGTAAATTAGTTGGTTTACCGACAAAGCGAAAAGGGTATTTAGCGGGAATGGAACTGACATTTGGCGAGGCAAGAGCAGGAATTGGTGGCGGCATTTGCCAAATCTCCAATTTAATCCATTGGTTGGTCATTCACAGTCCGCTGACGGTTACGGAGCGCCATCATCATTCGTTTGATCCGTTTCCAGACGATGGACGGGTTTTGCCATTCGGAAGTGGGGCGACGGTTTTTTACAATTACCTTGACTACCAGTTTACAAATCATACAGAACACACTTTTCAAATCAACCTGTGGTTTACAGACAAATGTTTAGAAGGAGAACTCCGCATTAACAATGAACTGGATTATGCTTATCACATCATTGAAAAAGACCATCAATTTTTAAAGATAGATGGCGCGTTTTATAGAAAAAATGAAATCTGGCGAGACAAAATTCTAAAGTTTAAAAGCGGAGCAGTTGTAGAAACAGCACTCATAACCAAAAACTTTGCAAGAGTTACCTACACACCTGAAGATTTTATTGATCAGCAATAAACTATCCTCTAAGAAAGAATAGTTGCTTTCCATCGTGAAATTCCTGTAAGGCATCTGATAAATAAGTGGGAGTCTGCATTTCTGACTGAATAAATTGGCAGACCAAATTAAGCTAAATCGTAAGTTCAATAAGAATCCCGCATATAGTCCAGATACTGCATGCAAGCCCAAGCAATAAGCAGTACAATACAATATCGATTTCCTTTCTCAGCCTGATCCCAAAAACGGCAACAAACATCAGCGGGCAAGTTGCCATAAAGATGAAAATAATGGCGGCAAGGGTTTCAAAGATATCAGGGCTGTAATTTATGAGCAATGTGCTCAAACCAAGGTAGACTAGCCAGACAAAAATTGGCGAGACCAGGCATAACAGCCATTTCCAATATTGTTTGAGCACAAGTTGCTCGGGAAAAGTCTTTCTGTAGTTCTGGCGTAACACGAGGATAATACCAAGCATGCACAGTATCAGCATTCCGATTTTGATGTAGATATTCCTAATACTGTCTGCCCGGGTGTTGATACCGGTTGAGGAAACCAGCTTACCATCCCGGAACTGCTCAAGCCTGGTTCGCTCCCCATTCACAATGGTCTGCTTAATCACCGCATTGCTGGTGCTATCCTTAAAGGTCCAAATGGAGTCTTCAATGCCCATCTTGTAGAAGCCTTCAATAATCATTCTACCATTTTTTGTCCTGCTGAACCTGCCATCCAGCCGCCCGCCCTTAAACCTTAAAGCATCTTTACCCTGTGGGGTCTCAACGGTCAAAGCAGTGATTTCTCCCGGAGGCATCAGGCTCGTGCTATCTCCTATCCGCGCTAGGGCGCTAACATCCAGGTCTTTGAGGGAACGGTTCTTATTGTAATCATCGTCCATAACAGGCCGGCTAATGTACTGGTGGTTGACCTTAACAACGAGTAACGAATCTTTCCTGTAAAATTCAAATTCATCATAAAGCTTCACATCCGGAGTTACAGCCGATCGTAAAAGCACATACTGGGGATGGTCAAAAGATTGGATATACGGCCTTTGGCTGGTGGCGCAGAAAGAGAAAATGGTAACGAGGGCGATAAACGCAATGCCCAGGCGAGGCAATAGAGCGTTGCTCAACGCGAGCTGAGGCCTGCCTTTGAGATGCAACCAACCCAGCAACAACACCGGTAAGGCCAGCAGATCGGTAGGATCAACAGTCCGCTCAATGGGAAAGAAGGTATTTACCAATTCAATCAGTCCGGAAGCATATTCGCTTTTCCAAAAAACGAACAATATGCCACTAAGGATAAAAATCCATGATTTAAATTTGGGAAAGAGTGCCGACCAAAAAACCGGGAAAATAAATAATCCACAGAAATCGGAAAGTTTACCGGTAAGCACATTATGAAAAGTAGCCTTTAGCAGGAAGTCGTTAAGGATCAAGAGCACGAGGCAAAAAATAAAAGGCAGCGACAAGAGATTTTTTAAACGGTCATACATGCTTCCTGAGGTTGTTTTTTATTAATACGAAATTAATCGTTTAGTAACCTTTGAACGGTGCTAATCTGTAAAAATAAATAAGGTCTGGCCTGGTACATCTTCCTAAATTGCAAGAAGGATGAAGATCAAATATGCAGGGCAGACCGGATAGGCATGGCGAAAGCGCCACAGTTGAAAAAAATTATTACCTTGTTGAACAAGCAACATTTAAATCAATCACTGCATAGCAATGACCAGCACCAACAAATTCATTTTAAAGTTATCTTTTCTTGTTGTTCCCTTCATCATCTTCAGCCTTGTCTTATATGATGGTGCTTCAGGCGGTAGCATTGGTGGCGGAGGCTACGATTTATCCGGACTGGTTTATGGTTCAATGCTTTTTGCCGTAATTGTTGTATGGCTGATATGGATGTTGATCAGTTATTCCCTCAGCAAAACAGCAATAGACAAAAAGCTACACCTCAGACTACTCATAATAGGTTTAACTGCTCTTATTGCAGCCTGGTTTGTTACGCCAAAAATGTTCTAAAGGCTTTATCATTAAAGCTGGCAATGGCATTTCGCTAACGATTCGCTCCTTTAAAGATTGTTTTTTTTCTAATATTCAGCATAGTCATGGCTAACAGTTTTGTTGGTTATTGAACGGGAAACAGTTTTATTGGGCAGATTATTAATTCAGTGCCTGATAGACCAGCACTTTATATTTGTCGCTGAGCTCATTGTGTTTAAAGGGCCACTGCTGAAGAAATAAAAGTCCTGAAAGTTTTTCTTTCGGATCGGCCCAGTATGAGGTGGCGAAAAACCCTCCCCAGGAGATACTTCCTTCAGATAAGCCTAATTTGCCACTTCCCTTAACTGTTGTAAGCTGAAAACCAATTCCGAACTTATCATCACCCAATGAAATATCTCCGATCTGGTTCCTGGTCATTACATCAACAGTGTGCCTGGCCAGCAATTGCTTACCTTGATAATTCCCTTTATTGATAAACAGCTGAAGGAAAGCAGCATAGTCAGTTATGGTGGACACCAATCCGGCTCCACCTGCGAAATAACCATTATTATTCAACGGGTAATTTATCGAACTACCCGGAAATGTACCATCAACCCATTTAATTGGCTTACGGGTCTTTGCATCTTCGGTATATGCGTTTACCAATCTACTCTTTTTGGTTTCAGGCAGATGAAAATAGGTATCGTTCATGCCCAGGGGTGCAAATATTCTTTCGGCAAAGAACCTGTCTAAAGTCATACCGGATACGACCTCCACCAGCCTTCCCAGAACATCAATACTTAAACTATAATTAAAACGTTCGCCAGGGTTATATTCCAGGGGCAAAGCACCTAGTTTATTAACAGCATCAGCCAAAAGCTGCTTATGGTCTGAAAATCCGGCCTGTATACCAGCTTTGGCATAGATAGCCTGCATTTTGGCCGAACCGATCTGTGCATAACCTAATCCGGAAGTGTGCGTAAGCAGATCCCTGATGGTAATTTCGCGTTTAGCAGGCAGGGTAGTATAACTACTGTCCTTTTCGTTAAACTTATCAAGCACTTTGGGCCTGGCAAATGAGGGAATATATTTAGAGACCGGATCATCAAGCAGAAACTTTCCCTCTTCCCATAACATCATCACCGCTGTGCTGGTAATGGCTTTGGTTTGGGATGCAATACGGAAAATGGCATCTTTATGCATTGGCCTTCCTTTTTCTTTATCGTCCATACCAAATGCTTTAAAATAGGCAGGCTTCCCATCCTTCATGACCAGGCATACTGCCCCGACAATCCAGTTGCTATCGATGTAACTTTGAACCGCCCGGTCTATCCGGGCTAAACGTTCAGGATGAAAGGCACCGGAATGGACCGCCTGCTGTGCGTATATTGACAAACACGTGGTGGTAATGAAGAGGAACAGGAATATACGTTTCATAAGACCGATATTGTTAATATCAAATATAGGGAACTAATTAAAATTTATAGGAAGCAGTTAAGTAATAGGCCCTTGGTGGGTTGGAAATGGTAAAATAAGGTGTATTATTGGCTATCGCAGCATCAAACTGTGCTTTGTTAAAACTTCCCGCTCCACTTAATTGCGTTAACAGGTTGCCGGGCCTGGCCCAGCTCATTACCTGATAATTATTGAACAGGTTATTGATGTTTGCGCTCAAACTTATTTTACGCGTAAAGTTGTACCCTGCGCCGATATCAAAATTAGAGAAGGAAGGCAGGTAAAACACGTTGGGAGCGTTGGCCTGTCTTTTACCAAGATAAGACCAGGTGAGAAAAAGATAGAGTTTGTCATTGTGATAGGTGGGCGTAATCCGTGATATGATCCTCGCATTGTTATCTGTTTCGTTTCCTGAATAAGATATTTTAGTGTCGTCTGCCATTCCGGGACCATTGGCTACCCAATATTCTGCCTCCACAATTTTGGAACGCTGAAAGGTTGCAACAGCCCTCAGGCTTAAGGTTTTGGTTAAGTTATAATCGCCTTCTATCTCTATCCCAAACGTGCGGTACTTGCTATACAGGGAGGGCGTGGTATACAGTGTTGCATCTGCGTTGGTAAAAATCGAGCCGTTTGGCACTCCGCTTAACATGCTGTAAAAAGGCGTAATAAATAAATCCAGATTTTTCCTGCGGGCTTTCAGGCCAAGCTCTACCTGTTCGGTGGTGCGTACTTCAGGATTTAGTAAGGCTACTGTTTCGGGCCTGTTGGCTGCAAAATACACATCCATATCCGGCGATTTTTTACCTCTTGAGTAACGGGTGTACACGGCTGTATTGTCATCGAACTTATAATTGAGTGCGCCTGAAAAAGAAAAAGTATTTAATCTTTTTTCAAATTCTACTGAGCTGACATGATCAAGGGTATTGTTATTGTAAAATGTTTTCGGATCATTATCTGTTCCTCCCTGTAAACCCGTCTTAAAGTACGTGCGCTGGTTATGTGCCTCCACTTTGGCGGTTTCATACCTTCCTCCCCAATCAAAGGTCAGTTTATCGTTAAGGCTCCAGGTTTGGCTGAAGAAAAAGGCATATTGTGCCTGCGTTACATTAAAATCGAGAAAGCCACCCGTGTCGCCGTTAGCCTGTGCAATTCCATCAGCATTGGTCACCTGATGCACCCCTGTTGTACCGCCCAGGGTGCTGCCAGTAAAGGTAAGGTTCACTAGTTTTGGCCGGTTTTCGATGGTCCCCAGCGCAACTCCGTTGATTCCGGAGAAACGGTGGGCTTTCGATCTTCCAAAATACATCCCTGCGTTAAAACTCATATTTTTAAGCTTTTTGTTAACTGCGAACTGGTTGATAACCTCATTCACCTGGTTCTCATAACTGCCCAACACAGAAAAATACAGGGAATGCGGACTTACGCTTTGTCCTGGCAATACATCTTTAACGATCGTGTATGCCGGCAAACCGCCTGGTCCGGGTGCTGCATTGATGCTCATGAGCTCAGCTCCGGTTTTAGCATCCTTGAACGAATAGTTCCCAAATCCAAGCCCGGTCATTCCTGATAGCAGGTAATAACTGCTAAAATCGGTACCACTCATAATTGAGCCGTTTGTGGTACTGTAATTAATATCATTCCGGGAGTAGCGGAAAGCGTTGCTGAGCGACCAGCCTTTGCCAAGTTGCTGTTCCCATAAGGCTCCAATCGATTTATATTTGCTTTCCACCACATTAGCTGGATTTAAAGAGATATCACCCGCTCCGATATACCGTGGGGAGGTGAAATCAAATTTAGGCATCAGGATCGTTGAAAATATATCGAATCCTTCACTTGGCCTTGGGTCTGAGAAACTGTTGGTAGGCAGTAACTGGGCATATCCGTTTTTATCATGAAGGTATTTACCGATTATTTTTAGGGAACCGGTTTTATATTTCTTTAAAAGGTTTGCCTTGATCTGTCCACCCTTATTAATCGGATAGCCCGGGTAGCGGCCGGTTTGATCATACCGGTAAAAACCACCGATATTGTAAAACCAGTTATCTTTGATCGGCCCGCCCAGATCCAGATCAACACGTGCGAGTGGATTACCGCCATCACTTCCCTGAAAGCCATATTTGGTTCTGAGCTCGCCCTCAAAGGTTTTCCCTCCGGTTTTAGAAACATAATTAAAGATTCCCCCAGGCGCATTGGCCGCCGTAACAGAGGCAGTTCCGCCCCGTACGGCTTCCAAACGGGCCAGGGTTGCATCTGGCCTGAGGAAGAAATCGGGCCCGTAACTGAAATAGGTAATATTGGTTACCGGGATTCCATCTTCCTGCATCGAAACGTATTCATACCCGAAACTGCCGTCCTGCGAACCTGCAGTGATCCCTCGTGAAGCAACACTGTTCCTGATCTCTCCATTTGATGAATTGACAAATACACCTGGTGCATTTTTTAAAAGATCGGCAGCACTTGCCGGTACAGTGCGTTCAATCTGTGCACTGTTTAAGTTGGTAATGGCGACCGAGGCATCAATACGTTTCGCTTATCGAACATCCCGGTAACCACCACTTCATCCATCGTATTCACTGCTGTTTTCATCCTGATCTCCGCTTTAAGATTGGCGAACAAAGCTATTTCCCGGGTGATAAAACCTAAAAAAGAAACAGTTGCCATTTCCTTCGGGGCACTGAGATTGGTAAAAACAAATTCACCGTTCTGGTCGGTAGTCGTACTTCGTCCGGTTATTTTCAGTTTAATACTTGCACCGGGAACAGCATTTCCCTGTTCGTCGGTAACTTTACCTGAAAAAGTGCTGTTTTGAGCGTTGCATATACCAGCAAACAGCAACATGGCCAAAAGCATAAAAAGCTTACCGTAATTTAGATTGTTGTGTAATTTTCTTTTCATAACCGATAGCTTATATTATTGGTTCAGTAGTTTTTTTGCCATGTAGTAGAGTTCTGTATTTGCCCGTTCAGGAACAAAGCCATGGGGATACCCGGCGTAATTATGCAGTTCTGTAAATATTCCCGCATCGATAAGTCTTTGCGCATATAGGAGTGCCCCATCCCTCAAAGGATCGACGCCACAGGTTAAAATATAGGTTGGCGGCAGGCCCTTTAAGTTTTTGGTCAGCCCAGGCAGAGCATGTTCAGGAACATTTTTATACTGCTTTTCGCCAAGATAATATTTTAGGTAGCGGGTCATGTCGGCTCCCTTAACACCGGGAATATTCCATAACTCCACTACCGATACATGGGTTGTATCCATATCTGCGGGAGGAAAAACCAGCAGTTGGGCTTTTATTTTAGGGCCTTTTTCTGCCCTGGCCTTAAGTACGATGCTCCCTGCAATTGCTGCTCCGGCACTTCCGCCGCCCACACCAACTTTAGCGGTGTCTATCCCATAAGTTTTTGCATTGGAAATACCCCAGAGCAGGGTGGAATAACCATCGTTCACCCCGGCCGGAAAGACATGTTCCGGGGCAAGCCTGTAATCGACCGATATGACCACTACCTGGGAGCGGATACTCATTGTAGCGCAGGCCTGGTGATCACTGGTAAGATTTCCCGCTATAAAACCGCCGCCATGAAACCAAACCAGTAGTGGAACATTCCCATTGGCGTACTTTGGCCGGTAAACCCGTATGGGTACCAGCGGATCGCCTTTTTCCAGCCCTGGTATATTCAGGTCGGAAATTTCTACACTATCTGCGTTTTTCAGCTTAGGTGTTGGACGTGCCTTATCCGCTTTTCTTGCATTGGTAATAAAGTTACTATCAAGTTTTGAGACCGGCCCGAAGGCAAGTAATTTGATTTCCGGCGATAAGCGGGTACTTACTTCTGCTGCAGTAAGTGGATTAACTGTGTTTTTCTGCTTTTTTGCCTGCTGCGCGAAAACAGCCGTACACGCCATAAGCATGACCAGGGACATTGTGCTTAGTCTGTTCATATTTTATCTTTTTTGTCCGTATTTTTTGAGCCATGCAGCTGCTGCATGGTATAGTTTTAGCTTTTCCTGAGGTTTTTTGTCCAGATCATGCGCCAGGCCTTCCACTTCAATAAATTTTACAGGAATATGCATCCGCTGAAGTTTTTGGGCCAGTTGCCGTGACTGGATAACCTGTACTACCGGATCGATGGTTCCATGTGCAATAAAGGTTGGGATGTTTTTAACATGGGTATATGGACTTGCCAGCGAAAAACTTACTGGTACATGGCTTACACCTGTAAAGCGGACGCCAGTAATTTTTTCTACCAATCCTATCAGCCCCGTCTTTACACAATAATTCAGCGTAGCGGTATCGGTAAAGTTATTGGGGCCACTGAAATCTACTATAGCATTTATTTTTCCTTGTGCGGTATACCCATACAAAAGTGCCAGATGTGCCCCCGAGCTAAAACCTGCTGTACTAAAACCATCTGCACGGGTATTCCATTGACCGGCATGATCTGCGCAATACTTTACCGCGCTGTCTACATCCTCCATTATCTGTTTATAATGAACAGTGGAATCATTAGCATACCTATGGTTTATATTAACTGAAGCAATACCCTGGCTAAGCAGATACTGCTGAAAATCCCTCACATATTCCTTGCCGGCCTGCACCCATGCACCGCCATGGATCAGGATCACAAAAGGAGTTTGGGGTGCGCGGCCTGGCGGAAGGTAAACATCCATGAGGTTACGTTCAAAACCTCCATATTTTACATCATTGAGCTTTACGGTATCTTGCTGTGCCATGGCATCTATTGATCCGAGCATAAAAAAAACAAGCACTTTTATCAGGGTGGTCTTTGTCATTATGATCAACTATTTTTAAGTTCTTTTTTAAACAGTTTTCCGGTAGCGGTTAAGGGCAACACATTTCTGAATTCCACATAGCGTGGACATTTATAAGAGGCCAGCATCGTCCTGCACCAATCAATGATCTCGCTTTCAGAGATCTGCTGGTTTTCTTTTAATACAATGAATGCTTTTACTTCTTCACCAAGTTTATCGTCCGGTACACCCACAACAGCGGCAAGCGATACTGCAGGATGCTTCATCATCACCTCTTCTACTTCTCTGGGATAAATATTCATCCCACCCCTGATCATCATATCCTTTAGTCTGTCAACGATGAAATAAAAGCCATCGTCATCTTTTATGGCAATATCACCAGAATGCAGCCAGCCGTTGCGCAGTACCTCACGTGTTTCAAATGGCCTTCGGAAATAGCCTTTCATCACATTATGCCCTTTGTAGATCAGTTCTCCTTTTTCACCGTTTGCAACCTCACGACCTTCCGGATCTATTATTTTCACACAGACACCCCAAACCGGGGTACCAATGGATCCAGGTTTGCGCCCGATCTTTGGATCGTTGAAGGTGACTACCGGGGAGCCTTCGCTCATCCCATATCCTTCCTGTACCTGAACGCCGAACCTTTGTTCAAAACCCTCAAGTACAGCCAGTGGCAGAGAAGCTCCGCCAGAAATGCAGATCCGTAAAGTATTGCTCACCTGCTGGTCAGTAATTTCGGGATGGATATAGCTGGCCATTACCCAGTACATTGTGGGTACGCCTGCAAAGATGCTTACCTGATGTTTATTGATATTTTCGATAACATCTTTCGCATCAAACCGTGGCAAAAGGATACCACGAGCTGCCCTGTAAAGGCCCGCATTCATCAATACAGTCATTCCGAATACATGGAATAACGGAAGAACAATCAATTGAACATCTATCCGGGAAAGCGCAAACAATTCAGCCGAGAGAACGGCATTGCAATAAAGATTGATATGGGTAAGTTCTGCGCCTTTTGGCCTTCCTGTAGTTCCCGATGTGTAAATAATCACAGCGGTATCTTCTGCATGGGTAAGACAGCTATCAAAGTCTTCATCTTCCCCCGCCATCAGCTCGGCCAAGGTATAACTTCCTTCCCAAGCAGGCTTTTCAGTACTAATCAAAATAAAATCCCTGCAGCCAGTTACCTGATCAAATGCATTCCTGCCTAATTTCCCAACTGGCATTTCAGGAGTTCCTTCAAAACAAAAATAAAATGCTGCCTGGGAGTCTTGAAGGTGGTATTTTATTTCATCAGACTTAAGTAAGATATTCAATGGAACCACCACAGCCCCTGTTTTTAGCACTGCATAATAAATAACAGGAAACCAGATGCAGTTTGGGCAAGTCATGGCCACCTTTTCACCTTCCCGTATACCTAGTTTTTTAAGTACGTTGGCCAGCTGGTTGGCCATAACATTTACCTGGTGAAAAGTAAAATCAGTATTGCCGGAGCTGAAAGCCGGACGGGTTCCGAATCTTGAGGCACTATCCTCCAAAAGCACAGATAAATTCAGCATAATAATATTTGGTTAGCGGCAGGTTTTACTTGCTGACATGAAACTAATTATTATGCATGCATTATAAAAATCGAAACAGGAATTAAATCAGTCGAAACGGGAATTTCTATATTTTACCGTAATAACGTTTAAAAAGCATTTCGAAATACCTGGTGTTGGTGTAACCCAAACTCCTTGCTGCCTCAACAAGATCAAGATGGTTTTCGGTAACCAGCAGGTTTGCCATCTGGATTTTTTGTTGAATGATATATTGACGAATCGGGAGTCCGTATACTTTTTTAAAATCCCTTTTAAGATCACACTCATTCAGCCCAACCCAACGGCTCAACTGTAAAACGCTTATTTCTGTGCCCATGTTAGACATGATCCGGGTATGTGCTTCTTTTATACTATCCAGGCGTCTTTGGGTAAGACCATCGCCACTAGCAGGGTCTATTCCCTTTTGACTTAAATGGCGGATCAGGTAATATATAAATTCAGTCAACTTGGCGTCCAGGAGCATGGTATTGGAAAAATCGCGGGCGGAAATTTCAAAGAGTTGCTTGATGAGCTGTTTGACCTGGGGATGATGTGCGCAACTTTGAAACCTTCTGCTTAATTCCGTCATACTTCCTGTAAAGTATACCTCCGGGATAAAAAACCGGATTCCATCAACACGGGTAATTTCCCAGCCAAATTTCTTAGCGCCTTCCAGCACGGCGGAATGTAAAAGCTGGTCTTCATTGCTGATCCGGAAATCGATCAATCCTCGCTGACCAACCGGGTCAGGAGAATAAAATTCAGTAGGTTCATTAAAATCCCAGATGCCACGGAAAAAGTGGATATCGTTTTTGATAAAAACCTGGACAAATCCAGTCCCCATGTGCTCTGGTAGGATAATGCTCTTAGACGACCAGGTATCTCTAGAGGAGAAACCGTACTTCATCGTCAGTTCCTGCAGATATTTCGTTGGGTCAGCGTATGGCAATAACAACTGCATGCTAGTATATTTGGTCTACTGCAAGTTACGATTTTTGTTATCAAAAGACAATGGGAAAGCTGTCTGATATTCGAATGCCACCACTCCATTATTAATACGCAATAACACCATATTGATTGATATAGTACGTTTTAATTATACGCTACAGCTGCAAAGGTAAAATTTTCAGATAACCTGGCTATTACAGGCTGTTTTTCGTTGTTAACTCCTTAAACAAGTGTTCAAGGTGCTGCTGCATAAATATTAGCGAAAATATTTAACGATACGCTTAACCAGGCTAAAAAGTCCAAAAGCGATGAAGCCTGCCAGCAATCCAAGTAGAAATTCATAGATAATGGATGGAATATTCGGAGAGGCCCCGGCCAAAAAATGAAGGTTATGCGAAAAAATTCCACCCGCAACCAAAATTAGCGCTATGGTACCGCCAATACTCAGCATACGGATTATGACCGGCAAGGAATTAACCAGCAGTTTTCCAATGAAAAACATAAAGCCTTTACCTGTTGATTTTTTGATTAGTGCCTGTCCTCCATCATCCATTCTAACGATAAGGGCAACGAGCCCATACACCCCAACTGTTGCTATAAGGGCAACTACAGAGACAGTTAATATCTGCAGCATTAAACGCTCGCCCAAAACCGTTCCAAGGGCGATGATCACAATTTCAACAGAAAGTATAAAATCCGTAGTGATAGCAGACCTTACCTTGGCCCGCTCCAGCAAAACATTATCCTCAATTTCATCTTTTTCCTTTATCTCCCCAACGGTCGAAGAAGGAAAGAGATATCCCATTATTTTTTCAACCCCTTCGTATGCTAAATAAAATCCGCCAAGTAAAAGGATAATGGTAATGGCTAACGGAAAAAAAGAATTGAGCACTAAAGCGATGGGCACAATAATAAGCTTATTGATAAAAGAACCCTTGGTAATGGACCATAGTACAGGGAGTTCTCTTGAAGAGAGGAAGCCAGTTGCCTTCTCTGCGTTGACAGCCAGATCATCACCCAAAATCCCTGCAGTTTTCCTGGTTGCCAGTTTGGCGCTAACGGCAACATCATCCATTAAAGCTGCAATATCGTCCAGAATTGCAAAAAAACCTGAGGCCATATTTATTTATTTTAAATTTGATACTGGTTAAAAACTTAAAAAACCGCCGGATCCTGCATCTTAATAAAAGCAGTGAAACTTAGCCGGCGGTTTAAAACTCCAGACGTTTTCCGGCCCTGTAATAAATTTCTGCCATTGCTTTGCGAAGACTGGATATGATTTCTGCCCGCTTAACCTGCATCTCTATCAGTTTGGTTTCCCTTGAATTGATTAAAAAAAGGTTACTCTCACCAAGGTCAAATTTCTGCAGCTCACCACGCACAAGAGCCATTTGACTGCCCACATTCCTGGTTTGCATTTCCAGTTGCGCCTGATACCCTTTATACTCGTTAAATGCAGAAAACACTTCAGTCTGAATCTCACGGCCTGTCTGCTGCAGTCCATAAGTCACTTCGGCCTGTTTGATCCGCACCTCGCGGAGCTTGCCCCGCTGCTCCCTTAAAAACAAGGGAAAAGAGAGATCAATACCAACCTTATAGTTGGCCAGACGGAAATCATAGTTATCGGCAACATAGGAAAAATCCCTTCTACCAGCTAAAAAAGAACCTTTGATGTTCAGTTTTGGTTTAAGCATTTCCCTCCTATACTGTTCCTCTACCCCTAGCTGCGCCTGCTGATTCTTTAGCTTCAACACTTCAGGGTGTTGCCGGGCAGCCTCTCTCACAAGTGAGTCCAGGCGAAATCCGTCCATAACCCCTTGAGTACTCACATCACTTTCCGGAATGGCCTGAGCGGGAAGTTCCTGAGGAATGCCACTGGCAGACCAAAGATTATTAGAAAGCAGGAGCCTTGCATTATTGAGCTTTACATTGCTCTCCTGGAGCTGAACCCTCCTATCCTGAAGGGTGATGGATGCTTCAACTGAATCTATCGGAGGTTTATCTCCAATAAGCACCTGTGCTTTTAAAGCTAAGAATCTTTTTTCTGCAAGCGAGACTCCCTCAGAAGTAAAACGCTGCTGCTCGAAAGCAAAATACCAGTTCCAGTAATCCTTAAGAGAAGAAATCCATACTGAATTAATCTGTGCGATCTGCTCGGCTTCTGCATAGCCAACCATAATTTTAGCCTGCCGCAAGGTGCTTCTGCGGGAATCGATCAGCAGGCCCTGCCCCAGGGGGATATTAAGTCCTATACCTGAAAGTCCGGTATTGCTCGTCCTGGTTTCGGGATTGTTATAAACCCCTACATTACGATCATAACCTACATTCAGATCAGCCCCAGCAAGCCACAGCGGAACTTTGAGCTGGCTGTCCCAATGATTATAGTATTCGGTGCCCCCAAAAATCTTTCTTCCAAAGGAAGCCATGAGCTCAGGATCAAAATTGCCAAGAGACTGAAGCACTTTTGCCTGAGCGGCCTTACTGAGCAGGCCAGCCTGCTTGATAACCGGATGTCCGGTCAGCACAATTTCCTGCATGTCGCGGAGTGAAAATACTTCAGCCCCCACAGCTCCCTTTTGCTGAGCCGAAGCACCCATACCGATCATCAGCCAAAAGAAAAAAAAGACACTACGTTTTAACGATGCCATGCCACTTACCGGTCCATGAACATTCTTTTTAAGAAAAGTCTTCATTACTTGTTATTGATATTTTCTTCGCCTGGGGCCTTATCCAGACTTGGTGGAAAGCCATTGAGTTGCCGCCAAATCTCATACCAGACCGGCACCGATTGTAGAATGACCCTGCCATAAACTCCCGACCCTTGCCGGAGCTGAATCGGCCAGGGCTCATCCCCTTTAGGTACCTTGACAAGTTGTCTGACCAATATACGGTATTTACCACCGGTGCTTACCCTATCGATAACCGATACCTTACCTCCAAAAGTTCCTACAGCAACGGATGGCCAGCCTGAAAACTGCACCGATGGCCAGCCTTCAAACTGAAGCCGTACATTACTGCTGTCTAAGATCAGCGGAACATCCATTGCATCCACATAAATTTCAGCGGCAACAATTGGCGACAATGGCTGTAGCGTAGCCACAGATTCGCCTTCTTTAATATTTTCCCCTATACCTGCTTTGAAAGTTTTGACGATATACCCATCCTGTGGAGCACGTACCACATAAAGTCCCCTTCTGATATCGATATTGCTCATCTCATTGCGGAGTCTTGCTATCTCTTCTCTGACTGAAGCTTTTCCGGAGAGTGCCGAACTACGGTCAGCCTGCGCAGAGGCTAAAGACTGGCTGAACTTGGCCCTAATGTTATCAAGTTCAATGACGGCATTGGCAAGAGCCTGTCTGGCGCTGTTGAGCTTATTCTCCTGAGCGACCTCTTTAGCTTTGTCCTCAGCAAGCTTTAATCTCCTTGTTTCAATATCAGTCAGCGAGAAAAGGCCATTTTTGTAACCAGCTTCATATCGCTCCAATCTTACCTTGCTTGTCTGATAAAAGTTTTTTACAGCTACAAGTTCAGCGCTATCAATTCTTACGGTATTTCTAGCCTGGATTACACTGTTTTTTGCAGCGCTGAGCTGCACCCTTATCCCATTGCTCAATGCATTGATCTGGGCATTGCTTGCAGAAATTTTCTGCTCCGCAGCCTCTTCGCTACCCCTTTTGGCGCTCAGCTGTTCATCCAGACGCTCGGGCAGTTCTGGATTAAAATAAGATTGGCTGGTCTCAGAAAGAACAAGAATTGTATCTCCCTTTTTCACCTGTTCACCCTCACGTACCGCCCAATACTCAATGCGTCCGCCAATCTGGTTTTGAATGGTCTGCGGCCTGTCTTCAGGTCTTAAAGCAGTAACCGTACCGCGCCCGGATATCGTCTGCCGCCATGGAAGGAGCAGAATAATGATGAACAGGATAGATACCCCAATCATTACCCTTCCAAGCAGTCTCGGCCCCCTTGAAGAAATAAGCTGCGCTTTGGATAGTACAGCATACTCATTCACCTTTCTTACGACCAGTTTCTTTGTCTGATTAACCATGGTGCCTTTCTCCTTCCTCCAGTTCCATATCCGTTACCACGGCGAGCTTCTCACTACCTGTCACCATATCAAAAACGGTATTCAAACTGGTCATGAGTTTTTCTACGGCATAAGAAATCTGAACAATAATCACTTCAGCTGCTACAAACTGTCCGAAAGTCATCTCCCGCTGCACAACAAAGTAGGAACCTAATAGCAAAAGAGCACCCATCAAAATAGTCCTAAGCGCAACTGCACTTGCAAACAGCCTTTTTAAAATACTAAAATGATCATTTCTTGCCTCTACATACCTGGAAGTAATCTCATCGGTCATTACTGTGATATTCTCCATCTCAGCTTCATTGCCCCGATAAGCATCCAGATCGGCAGCCACGTTTTCAAGGTAAGCAACAACCTCATATTTATACTCAGATTCTTCGATACTGGTATCTACTCCCCTGCGGTAGTAAATTGTGATTATCACAGCAATACAGGCAATAGTAAAGATTCCAAAACCGATAAATACCGGATGGTAAAAAGAAAGTAATATGGCGCTGAAAAATATTAGCACACCCGAAGCCACAATATCTATTAGCAGTTTGGTCAAGCCTTTTTGAATGGTAAGCACGTCAAAAAATCTGTTAACCAGTTCTCTTGGGTCTTCTCCCTCAAATTCTTTTTTTTTGATCCTGGGCAGTCGATAAGCAAACCCGATAGCGGCCTTGATAAAAATCTTCTGCTCAAGATATTCGACCAGTGAGAGCTGCCCCATCAGCAAGATCCCACCGACTACGATCCCAATTAAAATAGCAGCTATGAGTATATAAGTTGAACTATACATCGAGCCGTTGGAGAGCAGATTAAAAACTGCAGCCGTGCCAAGCGGAAGAGAAAGTCCAATGACCCCAATAAGGCCGGCGTAAAGAAATATATAGTTGATGGTCGAGCGCTCCACATGAAGCATCTCGACAAGCCGCTGCCACGGCGTGGGACTAAGCGCATTACGGTGTTTTTTCATAAATCCAACATCTAACAGCTTTTATTTAAACTATGTTTTAGGAAAAAACATGTTTTCGACCAATATTCCTTAAATATGGAATGATTTAACAAAAAGATTAAAACCACATTAGAAGAAATGAGCATTTTTGTCATTAAATCAAGTCAGGTTATGCATGAACAGTTCACATTTGAGTTGATCATCGAGAAATTAACAGAACAGAAGTTCTATCGACAATCGTATTAAAACTGGAACAAAAGCTTGCTCAAAAAACCAAAACATCACATAATAATTTTTATTAAATTGCCAGCCGATTTTCATCAATAGAAAAAAACAGCATACCATTCAAATTAACTTCAGCTCAAATGATAAATTGCAAAATCTGTAACTCGGAAGTAGAAAAAAAATATTGTCCGGACTGCGGACATCCTGTTAGCTTAAAAAGAATTAATGCTCATTATCTCCTACATGAAATCGAACATGTACTGCACTTTGAAAGAGGCATTCTTTATACCATGAGGGAACTGCTGCTGAGGCCAGGCACCAACATTAAGCATTTTTTCTCAGAAGACAGGAGCAGATTGGTTAAGCCTGTAATCTTTATCATTATTACCTCGCTTATCTACAGCATAATATCTCATTTTTTCCATATCCAAAGCATGGTAAGCCATGACCTTGCAGCCCAGTCTACCGCCGCAAAATTTATGGACTGGACGGAGTCACACATGGGATATTCAAATATATTAATTGGCGCATTGATTGCGCTCTTTATCAAGCTTTTCTTCAGAAAATACACCTATAACTATTTTGAGATCCTGATACTGCTTTGTTTCGTAATGGGCTTTGGCATGCTGATATTCGCCTTGTTCGCCTTTCTGGAAGGTGTAACCCATGTCGACTTTAAGATCACCTCAAGCATTCTCGCCATTGGCTATTGCACCTGGGCTATTGGACATTTCTTTAATCCTGGAAAAATAGCCAGTTACCTAAAAGCACTATTTGCCTATCTCCTTGGAATGATGAGCTATTATATGCTCGCTATTTTAATCGGGACACTAATCGATTCAATAATTAAATAAGGAATAACAACTAAGAACATGAATCCAATCTAAATATATAAACATGGACAGGTTGGAATTAACAGGAAAATGAAATGAGCTAAAAGGCAAGGTTAAGAAGGCAGAATTCTTCGCTTTTAAATCCTGTGGTGGATAACTGAAATCAAGACCACCGAGATTCCTGCAAAAATTTCCTTCTCAACTGCTGGTCCATTTTGCCAAAGAAAACTTAAAACTTTTATTTCCAGATTATTCACTTGTTTTCGAATTGAATCCACCTGTGGATACACAAAAAGCTCATTTAGGCAATATTAACATTTCGCTTGAAAGCGCATCCGAGCTCAATAATGGAATCTGTTTTTATAATTCCGGGAATTGAATCAATTTTATTATAAAGAACCTCGCGCATGTGCTCATGATTCCGGGCCACAATTTTTATGAAAAGGGTATATCTTCCCGTAATAAAATAACATTCAGTTACTTCCTCTACCTCGCGCAAAGCTTCAATTACCCTGGCTGAATCGTAATCTTTATCCAGCGTAAGGCCAGTAAAACTCCCCCAGTCAAAGCCCATTTTCTTCTCATTTAATACAGGCTTAACCCCACTCAAAACACCCCGTTGCAACAATCTCGAAAATCGTTGATGAACCATCGTATTGGAAACCCCAAGTGACAACGCTACCGTCGAGAATGCGATACGGCCATCTTTCTCCAGGCGTTTCAGTAGCTCGGTGTCAAATTTATCTATAACCATTGTATTTACGAATAAAAGAAGTCAATTATAATTTATAATACACCAAAAATAAACAATAATAAGCTATTGTTGACTGAAATAGTTAATTCTAATATTTTTGACCAATAAACTAACCAATATATCATGTCGGAAATCAGCAAAGCATATATCGATAGAGAATTATTATTCGGGGCGCATAACTATCACCCCCTACCTGTTGTTTTAGAGAAAGGAAGTGGAATAAAGCTATGGGACGTAGAAGGAAACAGTTATTTTGATTTTTTATCCGCATACTCTGCGGTCAACCAGGGGCATTGTCACCCAAAAATTATCGACGCATTAATCGACCAGGCCAGCAGGTTAACCCTGACCTCCAGGGCTTTTTATAATAATAAACTTGGCCATCTGGAAGAGCAATTATCGACAACGTTTGGGTTTGATAAAGTGTTATTAATGAACTCAGGCGCAGAAGCAGTGGAAACTGCGATTAAACTGTGCAGAAAGTGGGCCTATCAAAAAAAGAAAATCCCAGCCGGGAACGCAAAGATTGCATTTGCCTCCAATAACTTTCATGGCAGAACAATATCTATAATTTCAGGATCCAGTGACCGAAGTGCGAAGGATGGTTTTGGTCCATTTTTAGAGGGTATACTGCAGGTTCCTTACAATAATATTGATGCCCTGGAAAGTTTGCTAAAGTCAGACCCTTACATTGCCGGTTTCCTGGTTGAACCTATACAGGGTGAAGCTGGTGTAATCATTCCAGACGATAACTACCTTGCTAATGTCTCCAGGATATGCAAAAACCATGGCGTATTGTATATTGCGGATGAAATTCAGACCGGTATGGGCAGGACTGGTCGCTTAATGGCATCTTACGACGTTCAGACTTTGGAAAACAGACCTGATATGATCATCTTTGGCAAAGCCCTTTCCGGAGGAGTTTTACCTGTATCTGCAGTGCTTGCTGATGATGAAATTATGTTGACCATCAAAGCTGGTGAACATGGCTCGACCTTTGGCGGTAACCCCTTAGCAGCAGCAGTAGCCGAAGTTGCTTTGCAGGTCATCATAGATGAAAACATGCCCGCTAATGCGGCTTCAATGGGCGTTATCTTTCGGGATGGTTTACAGGACATCGCGAAACGCAACAGCATCATTAAAAAGGTTCGGGGCAAAGGACTTTTAAATGCAATTGAAATAGATTGCGATGAACATTCGAAGATGGGATGGGAAATTTGTGTAAAACTAATGGAGGGCGGATTGCTGGCCAAACCTACCCACGGTAACAAAATACGATTGGCGCCACCGTTAATTATTTCAAAAGAGGAAGTGCAAACGAGCCTTAAAATTATTGCTGAAGCATTAGAAAACTTTAAATCATAAAGATGGGAAAAGTTATAAAATTGATTAAAAACAGATCGGATATTGGTGCAGGAACACGTGGTTCAGATTTGGGGATTGATGCGATTGAGATTGCAGCAATAAATAAGGGCAGCGAATATTTTAACCAATATGCATTTTTGGACGTCAAAACCCATAACGAGTCAATTTACAATAAAGACAGAAACGCTTTTGCGAAAAGGATTGCACAAGTGCTAGAACAATGTGAAAGAGTAGCCCAGGCCGTTTCAGTGACATTGATGGATGATGAGTTTCCGATTGTGCTGTCAGGCGATCACTCCTCTGCACTGGGCACCATCAGTGGCATCCGGATGGCAAAGCCTAAAGAAGATTTAGGCGTAGTCTGGATTGATGCACATGCAGATATTCATTCCCCATTTACCTCCCCATCCGGTAATATCCATGGGATGCCATTGGCAGCTGCACTTGGAATAGATAATAAAGAAAATCAGGTCAACAACCTCGAAGATGAAACCATTGAATTATGGAACCGAATGAAGGAAATTGGGATGAAGGAGAAAAAAATTGCTCCCGATAACCTGGTTTATTTTGGTGTAAGGGATATGGAGCAGGCAGAACTAGCACTGATAAAACAAAAATGTATAAGAAATTTTTCAGTTGAAGAGGTAAGGTATCTCGGCATTAAGCAATGTGTTCAGGAAGCGCTAAACAGATTGAGCCATTGCAAAATTATCTATATCTCGTTTGATGTTGACAGTATGGACAGCGATAGAATATCTGATGGAACAGGTACCCCCGTGCCTAAAGGTTTTGATATATCTGAGATCCTCGAGATAATGGATCGGATCCTGGCATCAAATAAGGTTATCTGCCTGGAAGTTGTAGAAGTAAATCCGTTACTGGACAGAAAAGGCAACAAAATGGCAGAGGCGGCATTTGAAATATTGGAGCGGGCTACCAATCAGATCATGGAAATTTAACAACTGAGTGTAGCAAAAGTACAATGTCAATTTAAGTAGTGGTTATTACAGATAAATTATCAGATATGGGCAACGTTGATCGATTTTGACAGTTATCATGATGCCTTATTCTACACACTCCGAATCCGAACCGTAACAACTTTCTCTGGGCAATAGAAGATCTTTCTAAAACAACTACGTTAACCAACAAGGAATTAAACAATTATATTGGTGATCTTATTGGCTACGCTCAAAATGATCAATAAAAATATGAAGAAAAGTTGCTTACCTGGCTTTTTTTTCATAGCCACAAAAGCCCATCTTTCGATGGGCTTTTGTGGTTTATATCGATGTAAACTAGTTTGACTATAGTTATAGCGCCAGTAATTTGTATAAATGTTCTTAATCGTTAAAGTTTAAAAGCCACACCCACGTTAAGCAATCCCAGGCTCTGGTAGCCGAGTTCTGCAAAAAGAGCTGTATGGTTAGAAAGGTAATACTTACCGCCCGCAAACAAACCAAAGCCAATGCCGCTGCCTGTAGCACCATTAAAACCCTCGCTGTTACTTACACTGGCAATAACGTAGCCCAGACTCGCCCCGCCATACACATCAAATTTAGGTGCGAGCTCGAGCAATTCGTTAAAATGGTAGGAACCTCGCGCACCAATGTAAAACGCGTTCTGTTTGAAGCTATAGTTTGCGCCTGCCGTATTTAAATCATATTTCGAACTGGCATAAGCCAATTGTCCACCTACGCTAATTTCGTCGGTAATACCTTTTTCGAAAGAAACACTGGGATTTACCGGCAGCGATGCAGCGTAACCCGAACCAAAAAACGGACTGCCAATACCGATACCAACATTCAGCAATTGATCGCCTTTTCCGTATGCCCTAATTGAAGTCGTATTTTTTGCAGAAACCTTGTTTTCCTGTTTAACTTTAGTTTTGGGCAATACTTTGCCTTTTGATGCTGACTGGGCCATTGCAACAACGTACGTAGCCATAAAGACAGCCATCACAAATAATTGTTTTTTCATGTAGATAAAATTAAACTTGATTAAAGAATGAAATTCTTCTTTTAGACAGCCTCATAAAGCCTTCCAAAAGGTTAGGCAAAGATAAAATCCTTGCAAACAGCAATCTATACCGGTTTTTAGGTATTTTTGAAGCATTTGGAATTAAATTACTCCGTAATGCCGTCCATTTCAGACATTTTTTACAGGTTAGCAGACAACTTTAGACTGATGCGGAAGATTCGCAGTTTCAGATCAATTAAACGATTCTTAATTAACAATAAAATTAATTGTTACTAATTAAAAGCACATCGAAAGATGGGCATTTATGTTAATGTCTATCTATAATCAATTTGACTTTAGATGACGACCTTTTGAAGTATGTCATTGATAGCGTAGTCGAAGGGCGATTTACAAGAAGTCTTCGGCTACGCTCAGACTGACGACTGCAGTGCTGATTAATGCCCTTCTCCTTCCTCTTCGGCATTCTTTACCTTGCTTAACAGATCATAGGCGCCCTTTATCACCACCTTCGCATTATTAATCTGCTCCGCAGAAGAAACCTGGGTGTAACCATTCTCGGCAATTCCTGTTTTTACTTCCATCATCCTGTAGCGGTAAGTATTATTACCCTTATCAGCTGGCTGATTTATAAACACGAATTTTTTGCCTTCAAATTCAACAATTGCGGCATCGGGTAGTGCTTCAACCTTGTTCATTCCACTTTCTACATAGGCTTTAAGATACATGCCCGGAAGTAACTGTGTATCCTCCTTGTCCAGGTGGCAGTGAATTTGTACGGTACGCTCTTTACTGATTTCCCTGCCAATGAGATAAACAGTAGCCATACGTTCTTTTTCCTCGTTGGCCAGCACAAAGCGGACTTTCTGCCCCAGCTTAAGCTTGGGTACATCTTTTTCAAATACGGTAAGCTCTGCATGCAGGTGCTCAGTATCGGCAATTTTGAACAGCACATCGGTGGTACTGGCAAAGGCGCCAATATTGGTGTTAACCTGAGTAACGTAGCCCGCCATTGGTGTATAGAGGTTAAAGGTTTTCTGGATCTGTCCTTTTTCCAGTGCCGAAAAACTGATATTCATAATGGAAAGTTTTGAACGCTGTCCCAGCAATCTTGCACTTACACTCTGGTATTCGCTCCTTGCTTTCTGTAATGCTTTTTTGGAATTCACATTTTCTTTTGCTAGTTCTTCCTGGCGGTCGAGTTCCTGCTTTAAAAACTGCAGCTGGCTTTTATAATCCAGGTAGTCTTGTTGCATCTGAATGAATTCCGGATTCTGCATTACGGCTACAAGTTCCCCTTTGGCTACACGTTTTCCCTGCAACATATTGGTGCTTTTTACAATCCCTTCCAGCGGCGTGGAAATTGATACCAGGCTCTGTGGTGGAAGGTCGAGCATCCCGTTTACTTTTGTTGTGCCACTTAATTCCTTCAACTCAATATCTCCCAGGGTAATTTCCGATAGCTTGTGCTGCTCCGGAGTAAGGGTTATGATATCGCTCTTTTCGTGAACGGTTTCTTTCCCAGGTTCCTTTTCGGCACCTGGACGGCCACAGCCAGCCAAATAAAACGGGAAGGATAACAGGATAAGATATTTATATATGGATCTCATGAGATTTATGCTTAAAATGGTTGGTTATTACCGGTTAAAAATTCAATCTGGTTAATGCTCTGGCTTAACTGGAGCAGGGCCATCAGGCTGCCCTCGTAAATACCGTTTGCCTGTTTAAGGTTTAACAGGTATTCGGAATAGCCTATTTCTCCGTTCTGGTAGGCAATCCGGCTGTTTTTTAAGATCAACGCCGCATTGGCCAGAGCCGAGGTGATAAAATAATCGTAACGTTTCCTGTTTTTCAGGTATTCGCCCAGGGCCTGCTGGTACTGGCCTGTTAGTTTTCGCTGCTGAAGTTCCAGATCGTTCGAAGCAATATCGCGGTTAATTGATGCAGCCTTAGCCTTTGCTGAATAAGCCCTGTAAAATAGCGGAACGGAAAGTCCTACCTGGAAGCCCTGGAAACGTTTGTCGCGGCCAAAGAAAACATCATTGCCATTAACGTTTTGAAAACCGGTTAGCGACTGGTTGAAATAACCCAGAGTGAAATCGGGTAATGATTTGGCAAGTTCTACCTTCCGCTGTTTTTCGGCAATCACAACCTGCTGCCTGAAATAAGCAATGGCTGGATTTTCATTTAGAAGTGCCGTATCTCCTATCGAAATCCCGGGTGCTTCTTTTAAAAACTTGTCGGCGATTAAGGGTAGACCACCCCTGCCTAAAAGCGTAGCAAGCTGCGCTTTATAAATTTCGATGTCAGACCGGTCCTGATCAAGCAGGTTCTGTACATCCTTGAGCTGTGTCTCGGCAGCTACCTTTTCAAGCAGGTTGCCCTCGCCTGTTTTGTACTTTAGCGAAGCCGATTTTACAAAACCCTTATAAATGCTGTCTTGCTCTAGCAACAGTTTCTCCTTCGAATATAGGTACTGAAGATTGGTGTAAACTGTTTTAACCTGAAAAATAAGCTCGTTTTTACTTGAAGCGACCTGATGCTGGCCCGCTTTGATGCGTTCATTACCTAATGCCGCATTTGCGGTGAAAAGTGTTGGGAAAGGAATGGTTTGCGAAACGGTAAAGTTGTTGTCGTTTTTAACCAGACTATTATACTGTCCATAAAGCATAGAGACTTCAGTTTTGGGCATTTCGAAAGCGCTTTTCCTGAGTGCCTGTTGCAACCCTACACCAAGATTAGCACCGCTAATCGCCCTGTTGTTTTCCAGCGCCGAAGATACCGCCTGTTTAAGGGTTAACACAGTCTGGGCTTTAGCAGGTTGAAATCCAAGCAGCGTAACAAAAACTACAATTATTCCCGCTACCGGAGCTATTTTTACTTTTTTTCCGCCCATTTTTTCTACCCAGATATAAAGCACCGGAAGTACCAAAAGGGTTAACAATGTTGCTGAAATTAGTCCACCGATAACAACCGTTGCCAATGGGCGCTGCACTTCAGCCCCGCTTCCGCCCGAGATAGCCATTGGAAGAAAGCCCAGAGAGGCTACTAGGGCCGTCATAATAACCGGACGAAGCCTGACCGAAGTTCCAGTTCTGATAATTTCGAGAATATCTTTCATTCCTTCTTTTTTTAACCTGTTAAATTCACTGATCAGTACGATGCCGTTTAGTACCGCCACACCAAAAAGCGCAATAAAGCCGATGCCTGCGGAGATACTAAATGGCATGGCCCGAGCCCACAAAGCAAATATGCCACCAATGGCCGACAGTGGAATTGCGGTAAAAATTAAAAGTGCATGTTTAATTGATGAAAAAGTAAGATAAAGCAATAGTAAAATGAGCAATAAAGCCAGTGGTACCGCAATACCCAATCTTTTAGTAGCAGCCTGCAGATTCTCAAAAGTGCCGCCAAATGTTGGGTAATATCCCGGTGAAAACTTAACCTCTGCATCAATCTTCTGCTGGATTTCCTTTACAATACTTTCCACATCCCTGCCTCTCACGTTAAATCCAACGGTGATCCGCCGCTTTGCATCGTCCCGCTGGATCTGGTTTGGACCTTCCCTGTACTGGATATCAGCCAGTTGTTCCAGCGGGATCTGGTTGCCGTTAGGTGCAGTTACGAACAGGTTTTTCACATCTTCCAGCGACTGCCTGTTTTCTTTTTCCAGGCGAACAACCATATCGAACCGTTTTTCGCCTTCGAATACAAGGCCAGCCACCTCTCCGGCAAAGCCAGAGCGGATAGCCGTATTCACATCTTCGATGTTCAGTCCGAACTGGGCAATCTTTTCCCTATGAAATTTGATGATAACCTGTGGAAGTCCAGAAGCCTGTTCCACATAAACATCCTGGGCACCTTCGATTTTCCCTGCTATAGCACCGATCTTTGCTGCATAAGCACTCAATTTTGAAAAATCCTCTCCGTAGATCTTTATCACCACATCCTGCCTTGCACCAGTCATCAGTTCATTGAACCGCATCTGGATGGGTTGCTGGAACCCGAAGGTCACGCCCGGAATGTACTTTTCAAGTTTGGCCTGCATCTTTCCGGCAAGTTCATCCCTGGTCGAAGCACTGGTCCAATCCCCCTTATCCTTTAAAATAATCATCAGATCACAGGCCTCTACCGGCATAGGATCGGTAGGAATCTCGCTGGAACCGATCTTTCCGATGACCTCTTTTACTTCAGGAAAATTTGCTTTTAACACCTTTGCAGCCCGTGTAGCGGCTTCAATGGTTTGTGAAAGACTGCTCCCGGTAAGCACCCTGGTTTCTACGGCAAAATCGCCCTCTTCCAGTGTTGGAATAAATTCTGCACCCAGGTAATTGAAAATAATAAGGCCAATAGTAAACAATCCTATTGCAATGCCAACAACAGCCAACCTTGCCCGAAGTGCAAAATTGAGCATTGGAGTATATACCCTTTGAAAAAAAGACATGATCCTGTCTGAGATATTTCTTTTAGTGCTGATGGTTTTATTTAGAAACAGTGCACTCATCATCGGCACATAAGTTAATGATAAGATAAAAGCACCGAAGATAGCAAAAGCCACCGTTTGAGCCATTGGCCTAAACATCTTGCCTTCTATACCAACCAGTGCCAGAATCGGGAGGTAAACGATAAGGATAATGATTTCGCCGAAAGCAGCACTGTTACGAATCTTGGAAGCAGATTCAAAAATCTCTGTATCCATCTCCTGTTGGCTTAACCTGCTCTTATTTTTTCGGATACTCAGATGGTGGAGAGATGCCTCCACTATTATCACTGCTCCATCTACGATTAACCCAAAGTCTATGGCACCAAGGCTCATCAGGTTTCCGCTGACACCAAAAAGGTTCATCAGGCATATTGCGAAAAGCATGGCAAGTGGAATAACCGAGGCCACAATCAGTCCGGCGCGGAAATTCCCCAAAAGCAGCACCAATACAAAAATCACAATCAATGCTCCTTCTGCCAGGTTTTTGGTCACCGTACCAATGGCACTGTCAACTAATTTTGTGCGGTCAAGAAACGGCTCTATAACCACGCCCTCCGGAAGATTCTTTGCAATCTGATCCATTCGGGTTTTTACGTTCGCAATAACCTTTGAAGAATTGGCGCCTTTTAGCATCATCACTACTGCTCCTACAACCTCGCCCTGATCATTTCTGGTCATGGCACCGTACCTGGTAGCCGCACCGATCCTCACTTCAGCTACATTTCGGATCAGCACCGGAATACTATTTTCATTGGTCCGTACAACGATGTTCTCAATGTCTTCCATACTGTTGATCAGTCCCTCGCTCCTGATAAAATAGGCATTGGGTTTTTTATCAATGTAAGATCCACCAGTGTTTTGATTATTTTTTTCAAGCGCCTTAAAAATATCGCTGATGGATATATCCATACTTCTGAGCTTGTCGGGATTAAGGGCAATTTCATACTGCTTAAGGTACCCTCCAAAACTGCTCACATCTGCTATGCCCTCTACGCCCAGGAGCTGGCGGCGAACAATCCAGTCTTGAATGGTGCGGAGCGCTGTGGCATCATATTTTTTTTCATATCCTTTTTTAGGGTGAATTACATATTGGTAAATTTCTCCAAGTCCAGTAGTTAATGGTGCAATCTCAGGGGTACCGATTCCCTTCGGAATGGCCCTTTCTACCTCGGCAAGCCTTTCACTTACCTGTTGGCGGGCCCAGTAAATCTCTATATTTTCCTTAAACACTACCGTAACAACTGAAAGGCCAAACCTGCTAAAGGATCGGACTTCCTCTATTCCCGGAATAGTGGCCATCGTTTGCTCTACCGGGTAGGTGACAAAGCGCTCAATATCTTCCGCGCCATTACTTGGCGAGGAGGTAATAATCTGGACCTGGTTATTGGTAATATCGGGAAGGGCATCTATGGGCAGTTGCCTAAGGGAGTATACGCCCCAGGCAATCAGCGCCAGCATCATAATTCCCACCAGCAGTTTCTGCCTGATGGAGAACTGTATTATTCTGTTCAGCATTGTCAGTTAAATCAAAAATCAATAAATAGCAGGCATCATTGCACTTATGGTGCAAAATATGCATGTACGTAGCATACTTTTCATGGACATCGCCATGAGATGAAAGATTGATTAAATGAGTTTAGGCGGTTGCCAGATATCGAGTGGTTGTTTTTTCAATGCCGAGCACTGGAAAACCGGGTATGGTTTCCGGAATACCGGAACAATAAGGTTTGTTAATTTTTCAGATGGGAAGTGCTGACCGACCGAGCAGCAGGCACAGCTACAGAATGGCGGACAGGATTCGCCATGCGTATGTCCAGCTTTTGATTGATCGCTGTGCACAATGCTTTCGATGTGATACCTGGAAACCATATCTTCCTTGTCCTGGCAGGGCATTAGGCCCAGAAGGATTAAATAAAGAGAAAAAAGGAATACAAAGTTTTTCACCAGGGGCAAATGTAATGATTAAAGTTTTTAATTCATAAAGCCTGCTTTTATTAAATTCCTGCTCTGTTTTGACGGTTAAAAAACGTCTAGCTCTACAAGGCCCAATGCCTTACGTATCATTGTAGATGCAAAGTTATAGGGTAAAGAATGTTGGTTATTTTTACAGCTTGCTATTTTTACAAGCCTTCCATGAGCACTAACCTAAATAATGAGCTGGCCACCAAGCCACATTATCCTATATTAGATGGCCTTCGCGGTGTCGCAGCGATAATCGTTGTCACCTTTCATTTAACCGAGCCCTTGGGAACCGGACACCTCGATATCCTGGTGAACCATGGCTATCTGGCTGTAGATTTTTTCTTTTTACTATCGGGTTTTGTAATGGGCTACGCTTATGACGACAGGTGGAACAAAATGAGTGTTGGCAGTTTTTTCAAACGCCGCATCTTACGTCTGCAACCCATGGTGATTTTGGGTATGACCCTTGGCGCCATCGGATTCTATTATACAGATTCTGCTATATGGCCGCTCATTCATACTATTCCGCTCTGGAAGATGTTACTCGTACTATTAATTGGCTATACCATCCTGCCTGTACCATTATCGCTTGATATACGTGGCTGGCAAGAAATGCACCCCATGAACAGCGTGGGCTGGTCGTTGTTCTTTGAATACATTGCCAATATTCTTTATGCGGTATGGATCAGGAAATTTTCTAAAACAGCATTAGGTATCTTAGTGGTTATCGCCGCTATTGCATTGGCACAGCTAGCCATTACAAACGGCGATGTAAGTGGTGGCTGGACACTAAATACAGAACAGGTACGTATTGGACTTACCCGTACCCTTTACCCTTTTTTTGCTGGTTTGTTACTTTCGCGTATCGCGAAGCCCACCAGAGTTAAAAATGCCTTTTTATGGTGCAGTCTTTTAGTAGCGATGGTACTTTATATGCCCCGTATTGGAGGTGCTGAACATCTTTGGATGAACGGGATTTATGAGTCTGTATGCATTATCATTGTTTTTCCGCTTATCGTGTACCTTGGCGCCAGCGGCGTGCTGCAAACGCAAAGAGAGCACAGGATATGCAAATTTTTAGGTGATGTATCTTATCCACTTTACCTGGTACATTATCCTTTGGTTTATTTTTACGTGGCCTGGATCAGTAACCATAAAGGCACTACAATTGTACATGCCTGGCCGTATGCCTTACTTATTTTAGCTGGCAGCATTGTTTTGGCATACACCGCCTTAAAGTGGTATGACGAGCCGGTGCGTAAATGGTTGCGAAAAAAGTTTGCATAACTGCGGTCATCATTTAAGGTTTTTAACTAATTCTTAAACCATAATATAAATAGAAATTTTAAAAAAATGTAATATATCATTTTTCGACTGACAAACAGTTGTCATAAGCCAGTTTTAGCTTTGTTCTATTAAATAATAAAACAATATGTCAGCAACTATGATTACTAAAAGCGAATTACTACAACATTGGTTAGGCCATAGAAAACTAACCCGAAAAACCATTGAAAAATTTCCTGAAAAAGAATTATTTGAATTTTCAATCGGCGAGATGAGACCTTTTTCGGCATTAATTAAAGAGTTATTATCGATTGATGTTCCTGGTTTAAAAGAAATGGTGACCAGAGAGACAGCTCCTTTTAGTCATGATCTTCCGCTTAATAGTAAAGAAGAACTACTAACAAAATGGGATGAGGATACCCCAAAAATTGTGGAATACTTTAACCAAATCTCTGAGGATCAGCTTCACGAAACAATTAAATTATTCGGGCAATACGAGTTTTCGATCATTAGCCACCTTTTGTATTTCATTGATAACGAAATACACCACCGCGGACAAGGCTTTGTATATTTAAGGGCATTAGGCATTGAGCCTCCATTTTTCTGGGACCGTTATTAAAAAGCAAGAGACTGTATCATAAAGGTTATTTCAACTCAGATGCTGTCATGTTGAGCCTGTAGAAACGCATTTTAAGACATTAAAACAGGTCCTTCACTTCGACTACGCTCAATACAAGCTCACTACCATTGACCGACACCCAAAAAAGATCGTCATCTCGACCGAAGCAACGCGAAGTGGAGAGATTTATCAAAACAGATTTTGCCTCGCAGAGCCTTCGGGTTCTCAACTGCGTTACCGATGTAAAATCGGTACAGGTAGCACTCCGCTCGAAATGACGGTAAAGCGAGAGAATTTTTACATGTAGATTAAGTACTGTCATTTATATTGATTTTTATAAAATAAATTATCCCTCAGGATGACAATTCTATATTACGATATAACCTCTTTGTTTTTTATTCTCTTCAAACCAGATTCCATTATCTCAACCAGTTCATTATTCAAATGGGCTGGTGCTATAATTTCGGCCGCATCAACAAATTTAACAAACCAGCGCACAAAAGAAACTTCAGAAAGAGAACAGTCGAAATACATGACCACAAAATCATCCGAAATTTCTTCGCTTGTAAATCCGAAAATCTGTCGTTCCCAATATAGAAAATGGGCATACTTCCGGTCTACCCTGATTTCGATTTTAGTTATATTTTCGCATATGTCTTTATCCCTGAATTCGTTAATTGGCGGGTGTGCAATGGTGAAGTTTTCTTCAAGCATCATAACTTTTTTAACCCTGTCTAATCTAAAATTGCGGTAATCTTTCCTCAAATGGCAATAGGCTAAAAGATACCAAAGACTATGTTCGTAGAATACACCGATGGGTTCAACAGATCTGCCAACCGTATGAATATCACCACTTTTGAGGTAATCGATATGGGTTATCTTTTTCCTTAAGGTGCTGTTGAGTAAAACATCAATAATGTTGGGCAGATAATCCTTAGATTTTAAGTCGTTTTTAAGATGTATGGTGTCTTCTAAATGCAGGAAATCTCTTTTTTGATTCACCTGAAAAGAGCTTTTTATTTTGATAAGTGCTGCCTCAAAATGTTTTTTAACAAATTGGGTTTCGTGTTTCTGCATCACTTTTTCGGCAACGATTAAACTGAGAATCTCTTCCTGACTAAACCTTGATGGCTGCAGCCTAAACCCTTCCATAATCGAATAGCCAGATCCTGATTCATTTACGATCGGAATACCGGCAATCTCCAGGGCTTTTAAATCCCTGTAAATCGTTCTTAAACTGATTTCGAATCGCTTTTGTAATTCATCTGTAGTGACTACAGATTTAGATTGCAATAGAAAAAATATCTGTAGTATCCGGTCAAATCTTTTGGTAATATCCATGTTTACAGCTAAATTAGATTGTTTGCCTCCTAGCGGAGAAATTGCTTTGGCAATACGTTTTCTGATGAGGATTTTACAAGTTCAAGAATTCTGTTTTGCCGGGTTTCTGCTTTTTTTTTTGCCATTACGATCCACTGTAAGATGGCTTTCTTAGCAGATTTACTTAAGCTAAGGAAAAAAATCTTCGCGTCTTTACTGTTTTTAAATTCTAAGGCTAAATCTTTAGGTATTTTAAGTGTTTCTACTACATCTAAAGCTACCCATGACCCATCTTTTTTGGCCTTTTTAATGGTTTCTAAACCTGCTTTTGCGATAAGTTTTTGTGCCAACAGGCGCTTTACCTTTTCCTTATTGATTTTCGACCAAACGCTATTGGCTTTCCGTTTACAGAAAAACTGCATAAACGTATCGCTATCTATTGACTTTTTTAAACTGTCTATCCAACCGAAACAAAGGGCCTCATCTACAGCTTCGCTCCAGGTAATGCTTGGCAAACCGGAACCTTTCTTGCTGTAAACAAGCCAAACCGACGATTTAAAATCGTGATGCTCCATCAGCCAGTTCCGCCATTCTTCAATGCTCCCTGGACGAAAAGTTTCTATATCCTTTACTTTATTTTCCGCTATTTCGCAATCCATAAAATAATTTCTCTGAACAGATTGTACATCGATTATTAAATTATGCAGCAAATTTAGCAGGTAGAGTGACAACCCTATGGCAGTGGCGATTTTAAACTTCTTTATAATTCTTCACTACGGCTACGGTAACCATCAGTTGCCCTACATGGCGCATAGTATGCTCTGCTGCATGGAACAACAAACCGATAACAGTTGAAGGAAGTCCGGCGCGACCTACGCCTCTATAATCGGGCAATGTGATCGCATCTGTACTTTTGATCTGCGCTAATGCAAGATCTACCTGTTTATTGAAACGGTTAACAAGATCTGCCACGGTATATCCCGCTGCCGAATCTTTACCCTCTTCAGCCAACTGGGCAAACTGAAATTCAGAAAGACTTTCTGCCCTGGCATAAGTAAATACCCGATCAAGCACTCCACTTAAATGCTGAAGATGAAAACCTGTAGATGCCATTCCGGCGGGGCGTTGCCAAAGCAGTTCGATTGGGAATTCGACCATATACTCATTAATCTCTTCTCTTGCTTGTAATAAGGCATGTGCTACAGGTTGTAACATCGGGATAATTTCAGGCAGTGGCCCTCTTTGCCAAACTTCTAATTGTTGCGCCATTAATATTTATTTTTAAAATTTTAAATCCGTTTTAAAGAAACCATTACCTTAATTAAAACATCTTTTATTCAGTTTGATAAAACTCTCCTTCATTACTGGATAAATTGGTAATCTAAATGTAGCGACTTAATTAAAGTGAAGACATTCTTATCAGTAAGCGCAGCCTGAAGCAGTTTTTTCATAAACACTGGCCGTATTCTCTATATATTACCAGCATTTAAATAGCTAAAAAAATAAACTTAAAGCTCATTAGCCTACTTATGCCTGCAAAAAGGATCCATAACACACTACAATATCGATCTTACCAAACCGCCTTCTACCCTAATGGCAGCACCATTGGTTCCCGAGGCTAATGGACTTGCATAAAAAGCAACTGCATTTGCTATCTCACTAACATCAAGAAAGCGTTGCAGTAATGAAGTAGGTCTCATGTTCTTAAAGAAATCGGCTTCTACCTCAGCAATGGTAATGTTTCCATTTTTGGCTAAATCTTCAATAAAACCACCAACCCCTTTTGATTTGGTTGGGCCGGGCAAAATTGAATTGACGGTTACTTCTGTACCTTGAGTTAATTCTGCCAGGCCACGGCTAACCGCCAGCTGTGCAGTTTTAGTCATCCCGTAGTGGATCATTTCATCCGGAATAAATACTGCCGATTCGCTGGAGATAAAAATAATCCTTCCCCAATTTTTCTTTAACATTTTAGGGAATAGGTGCCGCGACAACCTGATTCCGCTCATTACGTTGACTTCAAAAAACCTAAACCAATCTTCATCACTGATGTCTTCAAAAGCTTTAGGCTCAAAAATGCCGGCATTATTGATCAGTATATCAATCTCCGGTAGTTTATCAATCAGGTTACTTACTTCATCAGCTTTCGAAAAATCAGCAGCGATGCCAGAAATAAACTCTTCCCCGGCAATACCTTGCAGCAATTTCACGGCAGCATCTACACTGCTTTGCGACCTGCCATTGATAATCACTTTTACACCTTCTTTTAATAAACTTTCGGCAATTGCAAATCCGATCCCAGCAGTAGAGCCACTTATAAAAGCTGTTTTATGCTTTAATTGTAAATCCATTTTTACTTTTTAAAATAAAGTTTTTAATAAAAATAGCTATTATCATGTACGTTATACAAACTGAACAATTTTCCAGCTAAAAAATCTCATATAAATATGCTAAAAATAAACTGCCAGGCAGAGACAAAAAGTTATTTTCTCCATCTCATTAATGATTAGATGATCAGAATTGATATAATTATTGTGAAGTTGTTAATTGCAAACACGAACAGCCTTTGGGCTGTTCCATAAACGGCACTATTGATTAATTTTCAACTTTATGGCTTTAACTTGTGTAGCCAGTAATACGCCACCAAGTGCCGCAGTTAAGAAAACGCCTTCGAAAATCAATAATCTTTTTTTCTTTTTAAAACCACGATAAAAAGTATGCGCTGCCATAATACCCAGGCCAACAAACTCAATATTGCGTTGCAACCTTTTCGATGAATCTTTATTTTTGATTAAAGCAATATGCAATAGCTCATCTATTAAACTGATGTTTTTTGAAACACCTTTTCTAATCTGTTTTTTGCTTGCCGAAGTACCCAGTTTTTTAGCAGCATTTTGTAATCCTGTAGTGGCAATCTCATTAATCAAACGTGTTTTAGTCTCTTTTTTTTCCATATCACTTTCCATAGGTTCTATTATTTCAACCCCGCTTAAAGGATATAGTTTTGATAAATTTGAGAAAAGTTGAATAGCCTTACACACCAGGAAAGATAATATTTATTGAAGGAAGTGAGTGGCTCTTTGTTCTTCGAGGCCAGCAATCGTACCATTCGCTAAAGTCCCGATAAAAATTCCTGTCGTAAGTATGCACCCCTTTAGAATATTTTTCAGCATCATACCAGCTTGCTTTGAAAAACTACGGCGTAGAACGATAACGCTGTAAATTTCAGCGTCTAAAAAATCAAATATCCAAACAAATCAGCGTTTAATTTTCAGGATATGTGGGGTGATAGAAATCTTATGATAAAATCACCAGATCAATATCCTTCATCGCCAGATTTTTCAACAGTCCATTAAAAACCGCTGTACGTAAAATTACCTGAAAAATATTAAGATGGGGCTTGCCGATACAAATTGTGGTAATTTCCTTTTCGGCAGCGATATCGATGATGGTTTTGGTAATGGCATTACTTTTTATTTTAATGACTTCGCCACCCAGTTCGGTAGCCAGTTTAAAATGGTTAATCAGATGGCGCTGTTTATCCAGTTTAATGCGTTCCATGCTTTCACTATCGCTTTGCACGTACAGCACCATCCATGGCGACCGGTAATAGGAAGCAAGTCTTGCTGTTTTCCGGATCACAACTCCTGCGGTTTCGGCGTTGGAAGAAATACAGGCCAAAAAGCGTTCGGGCCTAAGTTTAATTGACTTGGGAATTTCGGTCTGGATTTTCCGTTCTACCTGGTGCACCACCTCTTTTAAGGCCAGCTCGCGCAGCTGAAGAATTTTATCAGCTTGAAAAAAATTACTTAATGCTTTTTCGATTTTTGATTGATCGTAAATTTTGCCTTCTTTAAGGCGGGTAACCAGTTCATCAGCCGTAAGGTCGATATTTACGATTTCATCAGCGATCTCCAAGATCTTATCCGGGATCCGTTCCGTCACAGCTATACCTGTAATCTGCTCAATTTCTTCATTGATGCTTTCCAGGTGCTGAATATTTACTGCAGAGATTACGCTGATCCCTGCCTCGAGCAGATCGAAAACATCCTGCCAGCGTTTGGTGTTTTTACTGCCTTCGGCATTGGTATGGGCAAGTTCATCCACAATAACAATCTCCGGATGACGATTCATGATCCCTTTAAGGTCCATTTCCGATATTTCTTTGCCCCGGTAAAAAATTTTGCGCAGCGGAATAAACGGAAGGCCTGCAACAAGGGCTTCTGTTTCTGCCCTTTTATGGGTCTCCACATAACCGATACAAATATCTACGCCATTTCGCAGTAATGCATGCGATTCCTGAAGCATACGGTAAGTTTTACCCACACCAGCACTCATGCCAATATAGATTTTGAGCTTTCCGCGCCTGGATTTTTTAACCAGATCTAAAAAGTGTCTGACAGATTCTTCTTTTTGCTCTTCTTCCATCATCTTTACCAGGAAACCTTCATTACTCCTTCTTCGATCAATATAGTAATTGCAACAATCATAACCAACGTAAATAATACGATCATAAACCTAAAAGAGATTTTATTATAAAGCAGTTTGAAGTATTTTTCTGTGGCATAACTTCTTTTTTTTGCACCTGTTTTATTCCTTTTTAACGAATTCAATTTTCGCATCATTAATACTCCTAAGAACGCTAAAAACAGGCTGAATATGATTTCTATGTAGGGATGCATTGTTTTTTGTTTTTGCAAAAAATTCATTTCTAAGCGTCGTCATCTCGACTGGAGTGCAACGAAATGGAGAGATCTATATAAAAGATACTCAACAGATCTCTCCACTGCGGTCGAGATGACGGCACTTATTTTTTAAAACGATACCGCAATACTTGCTGTTAAACTTGCATTGGCATTAACCGCAGCACCTTCTCTGGCAAATATTTTGTCTCTACTATCGTAGGCTTTTCCTTCCAACCTCACAACAGCATTGGCGATTGGCGAGTAATCAAGATTTAAAGAGTAACCTTTGGTTTTAAAACCTTGCGGTGTGTCAGTAGCGATAAAAATTCCGCTTTTATCTTCATAATATTCAAACCTTCCGGCAACGGCCCATTTTGGTGCAAATTTATATTGTGCAATGGCTACCGGAGAAATGACTTCGTTTTTATCGCTGCTGCCTTTTTGTTTCTGTTGTGTGCCATAATCCAACCCAAGGGTTACACCAAATTTATCGGTAAGCTGAAAAATTCCATAAACATTGTGGTAAAACCTGTTTACCCTAACCGAATCAGCCCCTTCTGTACCAAGATAATTGCTGTAGTTTACCGTAATTTTATCTGTTGGTTTCCAGGTCAGCTGAAGTCCGCCAGCCGGTTTATTATTTCCATTCTGGCGGGTAATGCGCTGCCAACCGTTCAGGTACAATGCGGTAGCCGTAAATTTTCCATCTTTGGAACCATAAGTAATTTTGGCACCCGATTCGTAATAAGGTGTATTTTCTGAAGAAATATTTCTGGTAAGTACCCAACAATCTTTCGAAACCGCACTTTCGAAACCGATATGCGAAGAAAAGACTCCGGCATCAATCCAAAGATTTTCTGTTTTGGATAATTTTACCCCGGCATTAGCCTCCAAGATATTTTTCAAAACCCCTGGCTCCGCAGCAAGATTGGCATTGGCATAAGTTCCGGCCATTACCGCTAAATTAGCCCTGATCATTCCGCTATCATAAGCTGCCTTGATAAAACCAAGGTTTAGGTTTACTTCGTTTGCGCGGTTGTGGGAATAAATAAAACCCGGGCGGTTATGGTCAGCAGGTTTGTTAAAATCGTATCCGTAATAAGTCTCAAGGTAACCACTTACTTTAATTTTTGGTTCTTCCTGTGCTTTAGCGAAGAATCCAGTAGTGAGTGTAGCGGCAAGTAATAGTATTTTTTTCATTTTATCTGACTGTTTTGTATTAGGTAAAGCCTAAGGCCCAGGCTCGTTTGTCACCAGGCCTTAAAGCATTGCCGTTGTTATTGTTTTGGGAAATTGTTTATTTAAATTGTTCGTATTGATAGATTGCTAAATTGTTCGTCATTCCCGCGCAAAGCCGTTATTTAAGCCCTCGACTCAGGCATGCATAATTTAACCACAGATAAAAAGGATGCACACAGATATAAAAATCTGTGGTTATCTGTGTACATCTGTGGTTAAAAACCCTTAACTTAATGACATTGCATTCCCGCGCAGGCGGGAATCTTAATGCACCATACATTAGCATTAAGATTCTCAATCAAGTTGAGAATGACGATCCCTCGCAACCTATCATCGTCATTATCTATCCTTTTAGTTTTGGCAAACGCATTTGGACAGACTGCAAAGTCACTAACTAAAGTGCATCGAGAGCAAGATTTAATTTCAGCACATTTACTGATGAAGGGCCGAATACACCCATAAATGGTTTAAGTGTATTCATGGCAACCAGTTCTTTTACCTTTTTCACATCGATTTTACGGGCTGCAGCAACCCTGTCGATCTGAATGGCTGCACCCTGCTCAGAAATATTTGGATCAAGTCCGCTTCCTGATGCAGTAACCATATCAGCAGGGATATCTGATTTTTTGATACCCGGATTGTATTTCAATAAAGTATCAATACGCGATTGCACTTCTTTTAAGTAATCAGGATTGGATGGTCCTTTATTAGAACCTGCAGAACCCGCTGCATTGTAGGCAACTGCTGATGGTCTTCCCCAGAAATATTGAGGTTTGGTAAACGACTGACCCAATAATGCATAACCTACTGTTTTACCATTTTTGGTGACTTTTTCTCCTCCCCCGTTTCCTTTAGACATTTTACCGATAAAGGCAACAGTAACAGGATATATTACGCATAACAGTACCAATAATACAAGTGTTAAGCGGATGGATTGAATGATGTACTTTTTCATCTTTTTATTTTTTAAATTTCTCTTTACTGTCATGCTAAGGAACGAAGCATCTCTAATCTACTGGCTGTGATTGTTTTGAGTAGCTCTTTATCGCTTGCAGATTCTTCGTTGCACTCAGAATGACATTTTTCGTTATACAAATAATCCGACCAATAAATCGATTATTTTAATCCCTATAAATGGAGCTACTACACCGCCGATACCATATATAAAAAGGTTTCTACGTAATAAGGCAGTTGCACCGATAGGTTTGTAGGCCACACCTTTTAAAGCCAGTGGGATCAGGATTGGAATGATGATCGCGTTGAAAATCACAGCGGACATAATCGCTGATTCTGGTGAATGCAGTCCCATAATATTCAGGCTTTGCAGCGCAGGAATTGATGCGATAAACAAAGCCGGAACGATTGCAAAATACTTGGCCACATCATTCGCAATGGAAAAAGTGGTTAATGTACCGCGGGTAATCAGCAATTGTTTACCGATTTCTACGATCTCGATCAGCTTGGTAGGGTCATTATCCAAATCAACCATGTTACCTGCTTCTTTCGCCGCCTGTGTCCCACTGTTCATGGCTACACCCACATCGGCCTGTGCCAAAGCAGGAGCATCATTGGTACCGTCGCCCATCATGGCTACCAGTTTACCCAGTGCTTGCTCATCTTTGATGTAGTTCATTTTATCTTCAGGTTTAGCCTCTGCGATAAAATCATCAACACCTGCTTTTTCTGCAATGTATTTAGCTGTTAACGGGTTATCACCGGTAACCATTACTGTTTTTACGCCCATTTTCCTTAAGCGTTCAAAACGCTCGCTGATACCCGGCTTAATAATATCCTGCAATTCGATCACGCCGAGGGCTTTTTCATTCTCAGCTACCACTAAAGGTGTTCCGCCATTCGTAGCGATAGCTTTTACATGGTCCTCAATATCAGAAGGGAAGTGATTTCCACTTTTTTGTACCATATTCCTGATCGAATCGAAGGCACCTTTTCTGATCCGTCTTCCATCTACCGTATCCAATCCGCTCGAACGGGTTTCGGCTGTAAACTTGATGAATGTTGATCCCTCCGGTGTTCCGGCAGATTTGAAACCTTGTTCGGCAGCCAATTCAATGATTGATTTTCCTTCCGGGGTTTCATCTGCCAATGAGCTTAATACGCAGGCATCGGTAAAAGCTTTAACAGTTACACCAGCTGTTGGATAAAAATTGGTTGCTTTACGGTTACCAATGGTGATGGTTCCGGTTTTATCTAATAGCAACACATCAATATCTCCAGCAGTTTCTACGGCTTTACCCGATTTGGTAATGACGTTTGCCCTTAATGCCCTGTCCATCCCTGCGATACCAATGGCCGATAAAAGTCCGCCGATGGTGGTTGGGATTAAGCATACAAAAAGGGAGATCAGCGCTGCAATGGTTATTGGTGTATTGGCATAATCAGCAAAAGGTTTCAAGGTTACGCATACAATGATAAACACCAGGGTAAAACTGGCTAACAGAATGGTTAAAGCAATCTCGTTTGGTGTTTTCTGACGTGACGCACCTTCAACCAAAGCAATCATTTTATCTAAAAAGCTTTCGCCGGGCGCAGTGCTTACCTGAACTTTAATTTCATCAGATAAAACTTTTGTTCCGCCTGTTACTGAAGATTTATCACCTCCTGATTCCCGGATTACCGGGGCAGACTCACCAGTAATGGCCGATTCGTCGATAGTGGCAATACCTTCAATAATCTCTCCATCAGTCGGAATCGTATCGCCGGTTTCGCAAATAAACACATCTCCTTTTTTTAGCTGGTTTGATGAACGGATTTCGATGGTTCCGTTTGCCAAAAGCACTTTGGCTGGCGTTTCTTCCCTTGTTTTACGAAGGCTGTCAGCCTGTGCCTTACCTCTTGCTTCTGCAATGGCTTCAGCGAAGTTTGCAAACAGAACGGTAAGCAATAAAACCAAAAAGATGAAGAAATTGTATAAGGGAGAGCCTTGTCCGCTATGGCTGAAAGAATATACGGTAACATAAGCCATAACCAGCGTTCCGATTTCTACGGTAAACATCACCGGGTTACGGACCATAACCCTTGGATCAAGTTTGATAAAAGATTGTTTTAGTGCGGTCTGCACTAAGGCAGGTTCGAACAATTTATTATTGGGTTTCATTTTTAATATCTATTTAAGCATGGTAAAATATTCCGCCAAAGGACCTAAGGCCAGAGCAGGGAAATAAGAAAGTGCATTTAAAACGATGATTACCGCAAAAGTCATCAGTGCAAAAGTTTTGGTATCTGTTTTAAGCGTACCGGCCGATTCAGGGATGAATTTTTTGGCTCCCAGTAATCCGGCAATGGCAACCGGGCCGATAATTGGTAAGAAACGACCTAAGAAAATCACAATACCAGTGGATAGATTCCAGAACATATTGTTGTCTCCCAGTCCTTCAAATCCCGAACCATTGTTGGCATTTGATGAAGTCATTTCATACAGCATCTCAGAGAATCCGTGGAAACCAGGATTATTAAGCCAGCTTTTAGGTTGAACAGTCCAGGCTGCATTGCCATGACTGGTAAAGATGTAGCTTGCAACAGCAGTTCCGGCAAGGATCAAAAACGGGCTTAACAAAGTAATAATGGCCGCAATCTTGATTTCTCTGGCCTCAACCTTATGCCCAAGAAACTCCGGCGTTCTGCCCACCATCAAAGCCGAAATAAACACAGCAACAATCAGGTAAATGAAGTAATTCAATAAACCTACGCCGCAACCTCCGTAAAAAGAGTTAATCATCATACCGAGTAACTGCCATGTACCCGACATCGGCATGGTGCTATCGTGCATGCTGTTTACCGATCCGGTAGAAATAATTGTTGTAACAGTTGCCCAGTAAGCGGAGGCTGCGGGGCCAAAACGAACCTCTTTTCCTTCCATCGCTCCGGTAGTCTGTGAAATACCCATTTTCGCCAGAGCCGGACTTCCACCTAGTTCTGAGCTTAACATAGGGAGCAGCAGCATAAACAAACCAATGGTCATTACACCAAAGATGGTCCAGGCCAGTTTTTTTCTGCGGATAAAATAGCCGAAGGCAATTACCATGGCAATCGGAATGATGACCTGTGCAATCAGCTCAACCATATTGGTAAAGTAGCTTGGGTTTTCGAATGGATGTGCTGAATTGGCACCAAAATAACCTCCACCATTTGTACCTAAATGTTTAATGGCAATCATTTGAGCAGCTGGTCCCCTCGAAACATGCACGGTGTCTCCCTGTAGGGAGATAAATTGATCTTTACCCTCATAACTTGCAGGTGTACCACTAAAAGTTAAGATTAGGGCCATTACAAAAGATAAAGGCAATAATAAACGGGTAATTGATTTTACAAAAAATTCCCAGAAATTACCAAGCTCGGTTGTCGTTTTATCCCTAAAAGCTTTAAAAAGGACTACTGCAGCGGCGATACCTGTTGCGGCGCTCACAAACTGAAGAAACATAAGCACATATTGCTGGGTAAGGTAACTTACGCAACTCTCGCCCGAATAATGCTGCAGGTTACAGTTAGCAACAAAGCTGATAATGGTATTAAAAGCCAGATCTGGTGTCATTCCAGGGTTTCCATCCGGATTGAATGGAAGTTTATCCTGAAAGATGAGTACAAAAAAACCGTAAAACAACCAGAGTATATTAATGGTAAGCAGTGCTTTTAACTGCTGTTTCCAGTTCATCTGTTCTTTAATATTGATTCCGGAAAGCTTGTAAATACCAGTTTCCAGTGGTTTTAAAAAATCTGTCCAGACTTTTTCTCCTGCAAAAACCTTGGCCAGGTACTTACCTAAAGGGATGGCAATAACCAGGGTGAGCAGAAATGTGGCAATGATGCCTGTTAATTCAGTATTCATTTCTTAATTTTTTAATTGCTCCGTTGAAGGAGGTAAGGATTAAAATTTTTCGGGTTTAATCAGCACGTAGATCATATAGATAAATACGGCGACGGCGATAATAAATAATGCGGTCATAGTGTTAAATTTTTTCGAACCAGTTTATCGATTTGTAAGTAGCCCAGCAGAGCAGCACCAGGATTAAAAAAAGTAATATTGTCATGATTGTAATGATTTTACACGCCAGTAGCCAACTCTTATACCACAAAACAGAAAAATCAATCAACAATTTGATAAACAGATAGTTAAATAAATAAAATTTATCATAATCAGATTCAGACATAAAAAAACCCTTCCATTTTGGAAAGGTTTTTTTCATATTGGTATTTGCCAACTTGGACTATAGGCCTGTGTTTTTCTCTTTGTATCAGGATCAGTCACCTCCTCAACAAATTATTTCTGGATAAGTAACATAAATAATAATCGTTATAACGACGATTATTATTAAATTAGAAAAAATTTCTAGCCAAAATGATCACTCTTTATAAAACCGGAATAGTTTTGTTGCTGGTGTTTTTCGCCTTAAGTGCTGATGCGCAGCACAAAGTAAAATGAACCAGCGAAAAAGACATCACAACCTATCTTGTTGATTATAATATGATAAGCGATGATCCTGATTTGGTGGGCATTGGCCGGCAAATGGAATTTAACAATTAAATTTTAACAAAAAATGGAAAGAAAATCCTGGCTTCTTATAGCGCTGATCTTAGTGGCAGTAAATGTATTGGCTATAAATAAAAGAACAACCAACGAACCTGATTCGGCTTATTTATTTGCATATAATGCAAACGGACTTCGGTTTGCCTGGAGTTTAGATAAACAGAACTGGACTCCAATAGGAAACGATTATACCTACCTGAAAAGCGATTATGGCCGGTGGGGAAGCGAAAAAAAAATGATAACACCTTTTCTTATCCAGGGCAAAGATGGACTTTGGGTATGTATCTGGAGCCTGAACGACCATACACTACAGTTTGCTACCTCAAGTTCGAAAGATCTTGTAAGCTGGAGTCCGCAAAACTATCCTTATGTCAAGCAAGGTAAAAATGTTTTACGTCCAATTATTAAATACGATGGTAACCTTGATGAATATACCGTAACCTATGCGGATGCTAACGAAAAATATTTTCAAACCAAAACCAAAGATTTAAACCATTACAGCCCTGTAAAAGAAGTGCCTGCTTCAGCTTATCGCAATGGGAGTACATTAGCTAATCTATCCAATGCAGGCAATGGGCAAATGCATCGTTTACCATGGAAAGTTATTCTAGGCTTAAAAAAAGCATACGAACTAAAAGATTATAAAAACAAACAGGACAGAGAAACTACTAAGGATGATGCACAGCGTTTTGCAGGGCTTAAAAATGTGGAGGCAAAAATAACTTTCCAACCCAATAAAGCAAAAGCGATCAGCAATATGCTAACAGGTGTATTTTTCGAAGATTTAAATTATGCAGCCGATGGCGGTTTGTATGCTGAACTGATTCAAAACAGGGATTTTGAATATCACCCCCGTGATAAAGAATACAATGACCAAAACTGGAACAGCAGTTATGCCTGGATATTGAAGGGTGATCGTGCTACCATGAAAATAGATTCGATTTCGCCAATTCATCCCAATAATCCGCACTATGCGGTTTTAGATATCCCCCTCGCCGGAGCATCCATTCTTAATAGTGGTTTTGATGGAATAGCATTGAAAAAAGGCGAAACTTATGATTTTTCTTTATCATCAAAGTTATTGAATATAAAAAAGATGAATCTCGAAGTAAGACTGGTAAGTGATAAACAGGGAATTTTGGCTAAATCAAATTTAAACATCACTTCAAGTAACTGGAAAACAGAAGCATTAACTTTAGTATCTTCTGCAGATGTGACCGATGCAAAACTCGAAATCGTGATGGGTAATCCGGGGCGTATTGCAATTGATATGGTTTCATTGTTTCCAAAAAGTACTTTTAAAGGTCGAAAAAATGGCTTAAGGGCAGATCTGGCTCAAACCATTGGAGATATACACCCTCGTTTCGTACGTTTTCCGGGAGGTTGCCTTGCGCATGGTGATGGCATTGCCAACATTTACAAATGGAAAAATTCAATAGGCCCCTTAGCTGCGCGTAAACCAGACCGAAACCTTTGGGGCTATCATCAAACCATGGGACTTGGTTATTACGAATATTTTCAGTTCTGTGAAGATATTGGTGCTGCACCCGTTCCGGTAGTAGCTGCCGGTGTACCCTGCCAGAATTCAGGTACAGGTGGTGGTGGCCAACAAGGCGGTATACCAATGAGTGAAATGGGGCAATATATACAGGATATAGTAGATTTAATAGAATACGCTAATGGTGATGTAAAAACCGAATGGGGTAAGAAACGTGCTGAAGCAGGCCACCCAAAACCATTTAACCTGAAGTATATAGGCATTGGCAATGAAGACCAGATTACAGAAGTATTTGCTGAACGGTTTACGATGATCTATAAAGCACTGAAAAAATCGCATCCAGAAATTATAATTATTGGTACGGCAGGTCCGTTTTACGAAGGAACTGATTATGAAGCTGGCTGGCAAATTGCATCAAGCCTTAGCGTTCCTATTATTGACGAACATTATTACCAATCGCCGGGTTGGTTTATCAATAATCAAAATTTTTACGACAGTTACGATCGGTCTAAATCGAAAGTGTACCTGGGCGAGTATGCGGCTAGTTTACCTGGTGGCAATAGAACAAACCTGGAAACTTCACTCGCTGAAGCACTGTACCTAATTTCACTGGAACGCAATGGTGACGTGGTGAGTATGGCATCTTATGCCCCGCTTATAGCTAAAGAGGGGCATACACAATGGAATCCTGATCTGATTTATTTTAACAATTCGGAGGTAAAACCTACAACAGGCTATTTTGTACAACAATTATACGGACAGAATGCTGGTGATGAGTATATCCCATCAACTATGGTTCTTTCTTCAAACCAGGAAAATGTAAATAAACGGATGGCCTGTTCGATGGTTAAAGATGCCAAAACCGGAGATTTGATAATTAAACTGGTTAACCTGCTTCCGGTTACCGTGAACACCTCGCTCGATTTCAATCAACAACAACTTGGAAAAAACACCATCAAAACTGTAATCTCAGGTAATCCAGCTGATAAAAAAGCTGTTCCGGTTATGACAACAATCAATACAGATGCAAGCAGACAACTTGAGCTACCGGCTTACTCTTTTACCGTTTTAAGATTTAAAGCGCAATAGGTTCAGGTAATAAAGCCTAAAAAGAGACTCTGTATCATAAATTGTAATTCAATCGATTTGTCACATTGAGCCTGTCGAAACGCCCTGTAAGACATTTAAAACAGGTCCTTCGAAAAGCTACCATTGACGTTATTTTATAAAACACTATTAGTTAAAACTTTAGATGCTTTCGTGTTTCCATCCAGCTAGGCCATAGCACATTATCCCCGTTCTACTTAAATCCGGCCTAACAAATTTTTCGGGCTGCACTGTTCTGGCCGCACAACTGGCTTCAAAAGAAAAATTTTCAGCCGGCATTTTTTGTTTTTTC
>Ga0157371_10000114_pt1 | contig 122406 bp, 96 predicted proteins | sample C45metaG_FD_113462 | JGI IMG/M metagenome (GOLD analysis project Ga0157371, IMG submission 113462) | Corn rhizosphere microbial communities from Kellogg Biological Station, Michigan, USA - C4-5 metaG | ecosystem: Host-associated > Plants > Roots > Rhizosphere > Soil | place: USA: Michigan...
GCCGCGGTCGGCGGCAAGTCGCTGATCTGGGGTCGCTGGTGTTTCCGCTGGAGCCCGGCGGATTTCGAGGCGAACAAGCGTGAGGGGATCGGCGGGGACTGGCCGATCCGCTATGACGACGTCGCGCCATGGTATTCCTCTGTCGAGAAATATATCGGCGTCTCCGGCTCGCGCGAGAACCTTCCCTATCTGCCCGACAGCGAGTTCCAGCCGCCGATGCCGATGAACGTGGCGGAGAAGTGGGTAAAGGGCCGATTGGAAGGCGCGTTCCCCGGCCGGAAGCTGATCAGCGCCCGACTCTCGAACATGACCGAGGACAAGCCCGAGCAGAATCGCAGCAAATGCCAGTTCCGCGACCAATGCTCCAACGGCTGCTCGTTCGGCGCCTATTTCTCGACCCAGGCGGTCACCTTGCCGGCGGCGCGCGCGACCGGCCGCCTCACCGTCCGGTCCGATGCGGTCGTGTCGAACCTGGAATATGATCCCCGGCGCAAACGCGTGACCGGCGTCCGCTTCGTCGATGCCAAGACCGGTCAGGCCGAAGTAGTGAAAGCTCCCCTCGTCTTCCTGTGCGCGTCCGCCATGGCGTCGGTCCAGATCCTGATGAACAGTCGCGCGCCGGGGACGGAGCGGAGCTATTTCGACACGAGCGGCACGCTCGGCCGCTACGTCATGGATCATATCTTCCGCACGCACATCTCGGGCGAGGTGCCGGGCATGACCGAATATATCGAATATGGCCGCCGGCCCGGCGCGATCTACATTCCCCGGTTCCGCAACCTCGGCACCGATGACGATGTCGGCTTCAAGCGCGGCTATGGCTATCAGGGTCACGCGAGCCGCAGCCCGTCCAAGCCGGTTGGGTTCGGCGCGTCCATGAAAGAAGGCATGCGCCGCTACGATCCGTGGAAATTCTCGATCGGCGCGTTCGGCGAATGCCTGCCTTATGAGGACAATCACGTCTCGCTGCACCCCACCAGGGTCGACCGTTTCGGCATCCCGCAGATGCGGTTCGACGTGACGTTCCGGGACAATGAGCTGCGCATGATGGCGGATGCCCGCGCCCAGGGCGAAGCGATGCTGCGCCAGGCGGGTCTGGTCAACGTGACCAGCGGCGAGTCCGAGCATGTTCCCGGTGAGGCGATCCACGAAATGGGCGGCGCGCGGATGGGTAACGATCCGCGCACTTCGGTGCTCAACAAGTGGAACCAGGCGCATGACGCGGCCAATCTGTTCGTGACCGACGGGTCGCAGATGAACTCGATCTCCTGCGTCAATCCGTCGTTGACGTTCATGGCGCTGACGTGCCGGGCAGTGGACCATGCGGTGAAGCAGTTCCGCGCCGGCGCTCTGGCTTGAACCAGGCAACACCGCGGCAGTCTGCTGATCAGAATCTATCGAGAGGATAAGCGCGATGAAATCGATCCTGCGGGGTACGAGCCTGTTGCTGGCCATGGCCCCATTTGCCGCCCTGGCGCAGGACGCCAAGCCGAAGCCGGAGGATACGGAGGTCTGGTCCCCAGCCGTGCCGGTTGTGACTCCCGGCAGGGCCGAGACGGCATCGCCGCCGTCCGACGCGATAATCCTGTTCGACGGCAAGTCGCTGGACCAATGGGTGAACGTGAAAGACGGTGCGCCGGCGGGCTGGACTGTCGCGGACGGCATCGTCACCGTGGCGAAACCCCAAGGCAACATCCAGACTCGCCGGTCCTTCGGCAGCTATCAGCTGCATCTCGAATATCGCATTCCCGCCAACGTCACCGGCTCGGGGCAGGCACGCGGCAATAGCGGCCTGTTCCTGGCGTCGACCGGCCCCGGGGACACCGGCTATGAGCTGCAGATCTTGGACAGCTACAAGAACGACACCTATGTCAACGGCCAGGCCGGCGCGGTCTACAAACAATACCCGCCGCTCGCCAATCCAGTGCGCAAGCCGGGGGAATGGCAAAGCGTGGACGTCGTGTGGGACAAGCCGACCTTCGACGCGAACGGGACGCTGAAGACCCCGGCCCATGTCACTGCCTTCATCAACGGCGTGCTGGTCCAGAACCATGTCTCGCTGCTCGGCGAGACTCTCTATATCGGCAAACCGAGCTACAAGGCGTTTGATCGCGCGCCGATCAAGCTGCAGGCCCATGGCGATCCCAGCCCGCCGATCAGCTACCGCAACATCTGGGTGCGCGACCTGGGCTGAGCTGGCGGCTGAACGAATAGAAAGCGGATATTCCTTCGTATCGCGCTACAGCCTCGCCGAGTTCAGCCTGAGCGCGTTGGTCACGACGGTGAAACTCGACATCGCCATGGCCGCGCCCGCGATCATCGGTGACAGGAGCAACCCGGCGATCGGGTACAGAACGCCGGCCGCCACCGGCACTCCAACGCCGTTGAACAGGAAAGAGAAAAACAGGTTCTGACGGATGTTGCGCATCGTCGCCTTGGCGAGACGGCGCGCCCGAACCATCGCCGCCAGGTCGCCTTTGGTGAGCGTCAGCCCGGCACTTTCGATAGCAACGTCGGTCCCCGTGCCCATCGCCACGCCGACGTCGGCGGCGGCCAATGCAGGAGCATCATTGATTCCGTCGCCGGCCATCGCCACTATCGCGCCCTTGGTTTTCAACTCGCCAACAATCCTCGCTTTGTCTTCGGGTTTAAGTCCCGCATGAACTTCGTCGATCCCGCCAATTTCACGCGCGACGGCATCTGCGGTGCCCTGGGCGTCGCCAGTCAGCATGACGATTCGCAGTCCCGCGCTTCGCAGGGTTTCGATCGCCTCGCGAGCGGATAACTTGATCGGATCGGCCACCGCCAGCAACCCGGCGGCCCGCCCGCCGATTGCAACGAACATGACCCCAGCGCCGGCAAGGCGATGTCGCTCGGCACTCGCATCCAGAGCGGTCGGATCGATCCCGATCCTGCGCAATTGGTCAGCGTTGCCAACCACCACTTCGCGTCCCTGAACCGTGCCGCTCACGCCGAGACCGGTTTGAGACGAGAAGTCTTCGACGATCAAGATTTCTGCGCCATCGCCGCGCGCCGCGGTTACGATGGCCTGGGCAAGTGGATGTTCCGATTTGGCTTCGACGGCAGCAGCGGCGGCAAGCACTTCTGCGCTGTCGAAGCCGTTGATCGTTTCGACGGCGGTGACTTTCGGCCGCCCCTCGGTCAACGTGCCGGTCTTGTCGATCACCAGCGTGTCGACCTTGTCCAGCATCTGCAGCGCTTCGGCGTCCTTGATCAGCACTCCCGCACGAGCGCCCCGCCCGGTGCCGACCATGATCGACATGGGAGTGGCAAGACCAAGCGCGCAGGGGCAGGCAATGATCAGCACGGCAATCGCGTTGAGCAATGCGTGACCGAAGCGAGGCTCGGGTCCCACGACGTTCCAGATCACGAATGTCGCGACCGAGATCGCCACGACGAGCGGCACGAACCACCCCGACACCCGGTCGGCAACGGCTTGAATCGGCGCTCGACTTCTTTGCGCCTCGGCAACCATCCTGACGATCCGCGCCAGAACGGTGCCCGACCCAACGGCGCGCGCTTCAATCACCAGCGCGCCCGTGCCGTTGACCGTCCCCGCCGCAACGGTGGCCCCGCTTTCTTTCGACACCGGTGCCGGTTCTCCCGTCAGCATCGCTTCATCGACCGCCGATCGCCCCTCGATCACGACGCCATCCACTGGGATTGCCTCGCCCGGCCTTACGGTCAGGCGGTCCCCGGCGACGATCTCGGCAAGATCGATCTCCTCCTCTCCGGCAGCGGTAAGCCGGCGCGCGGTCTTGGGCGTCAGATTGAGCAGCGCACGAATGGCGCGGCCTGTCGCCGCGCGAGCGCGAAGCTCGAGGACCTGACCGAGGAGCACGAGGGCGACGACAACGCCCGCGGCTTCGTAATAGACCGGCACCATGCCGTTCATGCGGAAGGTCATTGGAAACAGGCCGGGCGCGACGGTCGCAACCACGCTGTAGGCGAAGGCGGCGCCTACGCCGATCGATACCAATGTGAACATGTTGAGGTGCCGACTGACGATCGACGTCCAGCCGCGCTGGAAAAATGGCCATCCGGCCCACAACACGATCGGCGCCGTCAACACCAGTTGGACCCATGGCGACCAGGCCACCGGCAGGAAATGCAGGTTGAAGAGGTCGGCCACCATCGAGACTGCGAGCAAAGGCACAGTCAACACGCCGGCAACCCACGTCCGTCGCGTGAAATCGACCAGTTCCGGATTTGGCGCATTGTCGAGTGACGGCTCTTCAGGCTCCAGCGCCATGCCGCAGATCGGGCAATTGCCCGGCCCGTTCCGCTGAATCTGGGGATGCATCGGGCAGGTCCACACCACTCCCTGCGCAACAGCGGGTTTGGCCCCTGCGTCGTGATCGAGATAAGCCGACGGGTCGGCGACGAACTTGCCGCGGCACTCCTGGCTGCAAAAATAATATGTCTGGCCTGAATGGTCGGCACGGTGCGGCGTCGTCGCGGGATCGACGACCATCCCGCAGACGGGGTCTTTGACCCGAATGTCCGGCGCGATTCCCTCTGACGCACGCCGAGCCGCCACTTTCGAATGGCCATGCGCATTGGGCTTCATCTGGCTTCTCCGGCACCTTGCGACATTGTCGAGGGCACTCACCTGCGTCGCGCATTGCAATCTCTAGCAAGAATATGACGGCGCGCTCCTCGGGTATCTACGTATCGCTAATCGCCTGGAGAAGAAGGAAGTTTGCCGGGACCAAACCGGGAGGCCGAAAATGACTATTTTTGGTTTCGGACGGCAATCTGCCGACAAATCGCTGATCTTGCATTTCACCGCAGCCGGCGCTCCCCTGATCAGAGGAATTTTCAAAATGAAGGCACCCCTTATCGTCGCGACTTTCGCGATCTTGTTCGCTGCTCCGGCGTTTTCCGCGACCAGAGGCGCTCACGCACGGCATCATCCTCGCAAGACGACGGTGGCCAAAGTTGCCCCCATGGGCGCCAAATGCCCGATGATGGGTAAAATGGACATGCCGATGGACGAGTCGGGCGCGATGAAGATGAAGGAGAAGGCAGCCATGTCCCCTAACACGGCCATGTCCCCTGACATGATGGCGAAATGCATGAAGACAGAGCCAGCGCCTGCAAAACCCACTGCCGGACCCAACAAGGATAACTAGCGGTGTGAAGGTCTTGCCGGTCGCACCGGCGATCCCGGCATCGGACTCGGCAATGCCGGTCACAAGGTCCTCCTCTATCGCGATCTGGCGGCGCTCAACGCCAGTACCGACGGATCGGAAACAGTGAAATTCCGTCAGGCGACTTGCGGTTCGAGCGATCGACCGCCAGCTCTCCGGCATGAAGAAAATCGGCTTCCTTTCGTTCGGACATTGGTCCGCGTCGTCGCAGTCGGCGACCCGCTCGGCCGGCGACGTCCTGCTGCAATCGATCGACCTTGCCGTTGCCGCCGAGGAACTCGGTGCCGACGGTGCCTATTTCCGCGTGCACCATTTCGCGCAGCAGCTCGCATCGCCCTTCCCGTTGCTCGCGGCGATCGGCGCCAGGACCAGCCGCATCGAGATCGGCACCGGCGTGATCGACATGCGCTACGAGAATCCATTTTACATGCTGGAGGATGCCGGCTCTGCCGACCTGATCAGCAAGGGACGCCTGCAGCTCGGAATCAGCCGCGGTTCGCCGGAGCAGGTCATCGATGGCTGGCGGCACTTTGGCTATTCGCCGGCGGAAGGGCAGAGCGATGCCGATATGGGGCGACGCCATGCCGAAGTGTTCCTCGAACTGTTGAAGGGCGACGGCTTTGCCCGGCCGAACCCGCGGCCGATGTTCCCCAATCCTCCCGGGTTGTTGCGGCTGGAGCCGCATTCGCCCGGCTTGCGCGATCGGATCTGGTGGGGTTCGGCGTCGAACGCCACCGCGATCTGGGCGGCGCAAATGGGCATGAACCTGCAAAGCTCGACGCTCAAGGCCGACGAATCCGGCGAACCGTTCCACATCCAGCAGGCCAAGCAGATTCGCGCTTACCGCGCGGCGTGGAAGGAAGCCGGCCATGATCGCGAACCTCGGGTGTCGGTATCGCGCTCGATCTTCGCGCTGACGAACGACCAGGACCGCGCCTATTTCGGACGTGACGGCGGTGGCGACCAGATCGGGATCATCGACAATATGCGCGCGATTTTCGGCCGTTCCTATGCGGCCGAACCCGAGCGACTGATCGAGGAACTGAAAGCCGATGAAGCGATCGCGGAAGCCGATACGTTGCTGCTGACCGTGCCCAACCGGCTCGGCGTGGATTACAACGCGCACGTCCTCGAAAGCATCCTCAAGCACGTCGCCCCGGCGCTGGGCTGGCGATAGGACGGCGCGGCGGCCAGGAGATCGTACGGAGCGGCGTTCGCGTCAGACTGACGACAGCCAACGCCGCTCGCTCGCGCTCCTTGTTCGGCCTCACCATTGATCAGCTGGCCGTTCCATCTCGTGCGTAGCGCGCCGGCGGCACACCCACATAGCGTGCAAAGGCGGTGCTGAACGTGCTCGCGGATCCGTAGCCAACGCGGCCGGCGACTTGCGAAAGCGCGAACTCGCGCGAACGCAGCAAGCGCTTGGCAAGCGCCATGCGCCAGGCGAGTAGATATTCCATGGGCGGCAGCCCGACGACGCGGCTGAATCGGACGAAAAAGGCCGAGCGCGACATCGCCGCCTCGGCAGCAAGATCGGCTACCGTCCAGCCACGGGCCGGCTTCGCGTGCATAGCCCGCAAGGCAGCGGCCACGCGCTCGTCGGACAGCCCGCGCGCCAGACTCGGCACCGAACTCGCGTCAGCACCGCAGCGCAACGCCTCGATCAGCAATACTTCCAGCAGGCGTTCGAGCACCAGTTCCCGCCCCGGTCGCGACCGGCGGGTCTCGTCGCCAACCAATTGCATCAAGGTTGCGAGCCGCGGCTCATCACGCACCACCACGATTGTTGGGAGCAGCGATACCAGGAGGGCGGCATCGGGCGATGCGAAGCTGCACAACCCGACTTGCATCCTCAGGTTAACGGGCGCGTCCGGGCGGCCGACGCGGAAACGCCCTTCGCCGATTTCGACCGGCAGCATGTCTATCCCGTGAGGCGGCGCATCGATGCTCTCGACGACCTGATCGTTGGTCGAGGGCGACAGCACGAAATCGCCGGCGCGAAGGACGATAGGCGGCTGGTTCGCGGCGATCACGCGGCATTCGCCTTCCAGGACCGCGAAATAGACCGGCTTGCCCTCGACATCGCGGCGGATGCGCCAGCGTCCGGCATATTCGACCTGCTTGGAAAAGCTGGCCGACGGCTGGAGCAGGGTCACGATCTCGGCAAGCGGATCCACGGTCATATCAGGACTATCGCAAATTTATTCGAGACGTTCACCCATAGAAGGTATCGCGCACGAGCGCCATCTCTGGATCACCTTCAACACTTCCGGAGCATGTCATGCCCAGCGTCCTCATCACCGGCTGTTCGTCGGGTTTCGGCCTCGAAACGGCGAAATTGTTCCTCGATCGCGGCTGGAAGGTGATCGCCACGATGCGCAACCCGAGAACCGATATCCTGCCGGTGTCCGACAAGCTCATCGTCCTGCCGCTCGACGTCACCGATGCCACGAGCGTCGCCGGTGCAATCGAAAAAGCGGGCGATATCGACGTGCTTGTCAACAATGCGGGTTTCGGCGCGGGGGTGCCGATCGAGCTGATCGAGCCGGAGACGGCGCGCCAGTTGTTCGAGACCAACACGTTGGGCACATTGGCCATGCTGCAGGCGGTGCTTCCGCAGTTCCGCGCGCGGCGGTCGGGCGTGATCGTCAACGTCACCTCCACCGTGACGCTCAAGCCCCTGCCGCTCGTCAGCGTCTACCGCGCGAGCAAGGCGGCAGTGAATGCGCTCACTGAAAGCTTGGCGGTCGAGATGGAGCCGTTCGGCGTGCGCGTGCATATCGTGCTCCCCGGTCGGTCGCCCGAAACCCAGTTCGGCAATAATGCGATGCCGCACCTGCGCGGGCTCGACAATCCGGACTACAAGCCGCTGATCGAGGGCATGATCGCCAATTTCCGCGAGGATAGCGGCCCGGTGACGCATCCGGGCGATGTGGCGGAGGCGGTCTGGCGGGCGGCTACTGACGCGAATGCCCCGCTCAGAATTCCAGCCGGAGCCGATGCGGTGCAGTGGTTGGCCGACGCAGGGTGATCAGCACCTGCCGCCTCAGGCGGCGGCGTTGGCGGCGAGCGCGATCGAACCGAGCGGGCCGGCCAGATCGCCCAGTCGCGGTGCCACCACATAGTCCCCGCCCCGGGGCAGCGGCATATAGCCCGCGAGACTCTCGATCAGCGCCGCATTGACCCGGTCGAGCAAATGCGGCTGGCCCGATACGACGCCGCCGCCCATCGCGATCCGATAGGGACCGGTCGCGCAGACCAACGCATGACACATGGCGGCAAGCGTGTGGACGATCGGGTCCCACACCGGATCGTCGGGCGACAGATCCGATGGCGGCCGCCCCTCGAGCCGGGCAAGCAGTGCCGGTCCGGAGGCGAGGCCCTCGATGCAATCGTCATGATAGGAGCACGCGCTCTTCACTTGATCGGCCGGCAGGCGGGGAACGCGGATATGACCCAATTCGCTATGCCCGATGCCGCGCGTGGGCTGGCCGTGGACGATCAGCCCGACACCGACCCCCGTGCCGACCGTGACATAAGCGAAGTCGCTCAACCCCTGCCCGCTGCCCCAACGGATTTCCGCCAAAGCGGCGCCATTGACGTCTGTGTCGAAGCCCACCGGAACGGAGAAGAGCGCCGAGAGGATGCCGCGAACATCCGCGCCCCGCCATCCCGGCTTGTTGGTGCTGGTAATCCGGCCATAGCGCCGGGAATCGGGATCGAGGTCGAGCGGACCGAACGAGGCGATGCCGATCGCGGCGAAGCCACGATCCCGCTCCCAGTCCGACAGGATCGCGCAGATCGCGGGCAAGGTTTCGGACGGCGTCGTGGTCGGCACGGTCCGCTGATCGACGATCGCGTCAGGACCATATGCCAGCGTGCACACGCATTTCGTGCCGCCAAGCTCGACACCGGCATACAGCGGAGACGATCCGTCGACATTCATTGCGTCACCACGTTCATCGTCGGCACACACCACGCACACATCATTGAAACTGCTCTCGACTGTCTAAAAATATTCGGCACCGCGGTGCGGCCCCGTGTCCTGGGGTTACGCCGGCCCGCGCGCGAACGAGGGCGGCCGGTCGCGTTTCGCGGCGCCGAACCGCGACGGCCGCGCGCCCATCTCGAAGACGAGATCGCCGCCCTGGATCAGCTCGCCATGCGCGATCCAGTTCTTCGTCCAGGGCTTGCCGCGCCAGCGCACCGACTGGATGTACGGACGGTCGGGCCCATTGCCATTGGCGCGCACCGTCAGCGTCCGGCCGTTGCCGACATCCACCTCGGCGACATCGAACAGCGGCGACCCGAAGACGTAGATCGCGCTGACCGGATCGACCGGATAGAAGCCAAGCGCGCTCAGCACGAACCAGGCGCTCATCTGGCCGCAATCGTCGTTGCCGATCACGCCGTCGGGATCGGCCTTGTACATCTCGGTCAGTAGCCGGCGGACCATCGCCTGTGTTTTCCACGGCGCGCCGCAATAAGCGTAGAGATAGGCGACGTGCTGATCGGGCTCGTTGCCGTGCGCATATTGCCCGACCAGGCCGGAAATGTCGGGCGGCGCGTTGGCCGGCAAGGTCGATGGGCCATTGAACAGCGCATCGAGCTTGGCCTCGAAGACCGCATCTCCGCCGAAATGCTCGATCAGGCCATAGACGTCGTGCTGGTTGAGGAACGTCGCCTGCCAGCCATTGGCTTCGGTGTAATCGCGCCACTTGGGAACGTCATGGCCGAGCTGGATCGGGTCGTATTTGTCCCACCAGGTGCCGTCGGAAAAGCGTGGACGGGCGAAGCCGATCTTCGGATCGATGACGTTGCGATAATTGCGCGAGCGCTGGCGCAGCGCGGCCGCGTCGTCCTTTGCGCCCGCCGCTTCCGCCAGGTGCGCCATCGCCCAATCGTCATAGGCATATTCCTGCGTACGGCTGACCGATTCCCAGATCTTGTCGGCGGGGATGTAGTTCAGGTCGTAATAATAGCCCCGGCCGAGCGAACCGTCGGAATCCTTATAGTCGCGATCGAAAGCGCGGCGGCGGATATTGGGCCAGGCCGCGGCGTAATCGGCCTCGATCCCCTTGGCATGCGCCTCGGCTAATACCGACACCGAATGCCAGCCGATCATGCAGCCGGTCTCGGATCCCTCAAGCGGCCAGACCGGCGGGCCATAGGGGCTTTGCTGCGTCTGTCGGATCAGATCGCGCACCAACAATGTCGCCTGATCGCGATTGATCAGCGTCAACAGCGGATGGAGCGCGCGATAGGTGTCCCACAGCGAATAGGCGCTATAGGCCCGCTCGCCCTGCACCAGCTGGTGCACCTGCCGATCGAGCCCGACATATCGCCCGTCGCGATCGGCGAACAAGGTCGGCGCGAGCTGCGCGTGATACAGCGCGCTCGCCATGATCGTGCGTTGCGCCTCGGTGCCGCCCGAGACGCGTATACGGTTGAGCGCGCGGGCCCAGGCGGATCGCGCGGCGGCGTGAACGGCATCGAAATCCCAGCCGGGGATTTCAGCCAGCGCATCGCGCGCGCCTTTGACGTCGACGCCCGACAATCCGGTCTTGATCAGGATCGGATCGCCGCCGGCATCATCGAAAAACAGCGCGACCTTGAGCTTCTCCCCGGCGACATTCGTCGCGTCCTTGGTGGCGGGCGCATCGTCATCGCCGAAGAACTGCACGCGGTCCGGCTTGCGCGACAGCCGCATCGCGAAATGCACATGCCGCCCCTTTGCCCAACGGTTGACCGTCCGGCTGCCCGTCAGCACTCCATCGGAATCCACCGCCAGCGAGGCATCCTCGATCAACCCGCCTTTGTCCGACGAGTCGAGCATCGCATGGGCGAAATCGATCAGGATGTGCGCCGGGCCGCTGGCGAAACGGTAGCGGTGGAGACCGCAGCGGTCGGTGACGGTCAGCTCTGCCTGGACGCCCGATTCCAGCCGAACGCGATAATAACCGGGCTCGGCGAATTCATCGGAGAAACGCTGGCGATAGCCCTTGTCGGGATCGCCGACCGGCCCGGGCTGCAACATCAGCGCCTGGCGCGTCGGCACCACCAGCACGTCCAGCATATCGCCGATCCCGGTGCCCGACAGATGCGTATGGCTGAAGCCCATGATCGAGCGATCGTCCCGGTGATAGCCCGAGCAGGCGTCCCAGCCGATATTGTTGGTGTCCGGCCCCAACTGCGCCATGCCATAAGGCAGCGACGGCCCGGGGAAAGTGTGGCCGTGCCCGCCCGTGCCGACAAACAGATCGGGCCGGGCGGCGACCGGCGGCACGGCCCAGGCCAGGCCGGGCATCGCATTGCCGAGCGCGGCAAGACCGGCGCCGGCGAGCAATTGGCGGCGGCTGGCGGTGATCATTGTTCTTTCCTCCCGGATTGGTCAGATGCGGCCGGCGAGGATCGCCGGCTTGCGCGCGGCGAGCTCGACGATCAGCTGGCCGAACAAGGCATTGGCCCAGGCGAAACAGGAGCGCGTGAATTTTGACGGGCGATCCTTGTCGAAGGATTCGTGCATGAACCCGGTGCCGCCATGCGTCGCCTTCAACCAGCGCAAGCATTGGAGGATGGTCGCGTCGTCCTCGGCATTCATCGCATGGGTGATGATCGACATCGGCCAGATCTGATCCATTCCGACATGCGGACCGCCGATCCCCTCCGCCGCCTTGCCACGGAAGAAATAGGGGTTGCGCGGGCTCCAGGCGAGCGCCGCTGTGCGCCTGAACAACGGATCGTCGCGCCTCGCTGCCTCGATCAGTGCGAGGCCCGACAGACTGGGAACGTTGGCGTCGTCCATGAACAGCCAGTTGCCGAACCCGTCGATCTCATAGGCCCAGACCCGGCCGCCTTGCCCGTCCGGGACCAGGGCATGGGCCTTCAACGCCGCCTCGACTTCGGCCGCCAGCATCTCGCAGTCCCGCGCCGCCACGGCGTCGTTGCGCGCCTGGCGATGGACCGCCGCCAGCTTGCGCAGCGCCGACACCGCGAACAGGTTCGATGGGATCAGGAACGGATAGACGCACGCATCGTCCGACGGTCGGAACATCGAATGGATCAGGCCGATCTTCCGGGTCGGCGCGCCATAGCCGTCGAGGATCAGCGAGTCGGTCGGCGCCGTGGCGGTACGCTGGAAGTGATACGGCCCCGGCCCGCTCTTGCGCTGCTGCACGCGGAAGGTCGCGACCGCGAGCTTCATCGCGCGCGCCCAAACATCATCGAACGGCGCCTTGTCGCGCGTCGCCGTCCAATAAGCGTGGCTGAGCCGCATCGGATAGCAGAGCGAGTCGATCTCCCATTTCCGCTCGGCGACGCCGGGTTTCATGTCGGTCTTGTCCGACTGCGACCATTCGAGATCGCTCCTGGCCGCCGGGTCCTTCATGAAGGCATTGGCATAGGGGTCGATCAGGATGCAGCGCGCCTGGCGCTGGATCAGGCCATGGAACAGGCGCCGCAACGCCGGGTCGCGCGGCGCGAGATGGACATAGGGCTGGACCTGCGCCGAGCTGTCGCGCAGCCACATCGCCGTGATGTCGCCGGTGATGACGAACGTGTCGGGCTTGCCGTCGACCATGCCGGCCTCGACCGTGGTGTCGAGCGTGTTGGGATAACAATTCTCGAACATCCAGGCGAGTTCGGGATCGGCGATGCCGGCCTTCACCCGTGCGATCTCGGCCTCGACGGCGGGGCTGGTGAACAGCCGCTTGGCGAGTGGCGGGCGCTTGCTGGCGAAGGATGCCGCCCGCGCGGCCAACGGAAGCGTCGCGTTGAGCGCGATGGCACCGGCTCCGGCCATGATATGGCGTCGATTGGGGGTCAGCGTCTTTCTCCGGGTCACTTGGCGGGCGCGCTCATCGAGAAGGGCGCCGCGGCCTTGATGCTCGCCCATTGCTTGTTCGGCGTCGGTCCCATCACGAACCGCAACGTCCCGCCCTGCGCCAATGCCTCTCGGGTGACATAGGCCATATCGTGCGGCGCGCCGTTGAGCGTCACCGACTGGATATAGACATTGTCGGGACCGTTATTCTCGGCCTCGATGGTCAACGTCTTGCCGTTCGGCATCGTCAAGGTGACGTTCCGGAATAGCGGGCTGCCGATCGCATATTGGCCGACCGTCGGCGTCACCGGATAGAAACCGAGCGCGGACCAGACGTACCAGGCCGAGGTCTGGCCGTTATCCTCGTCGCCCGGATAGCCGTCGGGAGTCGCCGAATAGAGGCGCTTCATCACGTCGCGGACATGATATTGCGCTTTCCACGGCGCACCGGCCCAATCGTAGAGATAGATCATGTGCTGGATCGGCTGATTGCCATGGGCATATTGGCCCATGTTGACGATCTGCATCTCGCGCGTTTCGTGGATCACCGAGCCATAATAGCTGTCGTCAAAGATCGGCGGGGTAATGAAGATGCCGTCGAGCCGGTCGACGAACTTCCTGTCGCCCCCCATCAGGTCGATCAGCCCCTGCGTGTCCTGCATCACTGCCCAGGTGTAGTGCAGCGCATTCCCCTCGGTGAACGCATCACCCCATTTGTAGGGATTGAACGGCGTCTCCCACGATCCGTCCTTGTTGCGCCCGCGCATCCACCCGCTCTGCGGATCGTAGAGCTTGCGGTAATTCTGCGCGCGCTGGGCATAGAGGCGGGCATCGTCGGTCCTGCCGAGCGCTGCGGCAAAGCGCGACAGCGAGAAATCGGCGGTCGCATATTCCAGCGTCCGCGCGGCATTTTCGTTGATGCCGACATCGTACGGCACGTAGCCGAGCCGGTTGTAATATTCGACGCCTTCACGGCCGACCGCGCTGACGACTTCGCCCTTCTTGTCGGTCGGGCGGCCGGCGCTGGTCGTCGCGTTCTTGACCATCGCTTTGTACAGCGTCTCCGCGTCGAACCCGCGCACGCCATTGGCATAAGCGTCGGCGATGATGTTCGCCGAATTGGATCCGATCATCACGTCGCGATAGCCCGGACTCGCCCATTCGGGCAGCCAGCCGCCTTCCTTCACGGTGTTGACCAGCCCCTGCATCATCTCGCTGTCGCGCTCGGGATACATCATCGCGAAGAACGGGAAGACCGCGCGCCACGTGTCCCAGAAGCCGTTGTCGGTGTACATGAAGCCGGCATGGACCTTGCCGTCATAGGGGCTGTAATGGACCGGCTTTCCCTTGGCATCGATCTCGTAGAACATGCGCGGGAATTGCAGCATGCGATACAGCGCCGAGTAGAAGGTCCGGCGATTATCGAGATTGGGATCCTCGACCCGGACGCGCGCCAGCTGCGTTTCCCACGCCTGCTTCGCCTTGGCCTGAGTCTGGTCGAAACTGTCCTTGCCGACCTCCGCGTCCAGATTGCGCGCTGCCTGCTCGGGGCTGATGAACGACGACGCGACCTTCATGCCGATCTGCTCGCCCGCCGCGGTCTTGAAGCTGACCACCGCGCCGACATGGCCGCCTTCACGCGTCTTGGCGGCGGAGAGCTGGTAATTGTCGTCCCAGGTGCGGGTGACGGTGAAATCATGGTCGAATTCGGCGACGAAGTAATTGTGGAAATTGTCGGGCACGCCGCCGCTATTGTTGCGAACATAGCCGGTGATCCGCCTTTTGACCGGATCGATCGTCACCATCGATCCGCCATCCTGGCCATCGATCAGGATATGCGCGTCGTCGCTCTTGGGGAAAGTGAAGCGGAATTGCGCCGCGCGCGCGGTCGGGGTGACTTCGGCGGTGACGTCGTAATCGGCGAGATAGACTTTGTAGCCGTACGGACGGGCCTCCTCCGCCTTGTGGCTGAACCAGCTGGCGCGATCCTCCTGCTCGATCTTGAGCGGACCGGTCTCGGCGAACAAAGCGAGCGCGGCGTAGTCGTTCATCCAGGGGCTGGGCTGATGCGTCTGCTTGATGCCGTTGATCTTTTTCGCGGCATAAGTGTAGCCCCAGCCGCTGCCCATCTTGCCGGTCACCGGCGTCCAGAAATTCATTCCCCACGGCACCGCGATCGCCGGATAGGTGTTGCCATAAGACAGCGCATGATCGCTGTCGGTGCCCATCAGCGGGTTGATCAGGTCGACCAAAGCGGGCTGCGGCATCGCGACGGACTGCGCGAAGGCGGGCATTGCGCTGCCGATGACGGACGACGACAGCAAGGCACCGGCGGTCAGCAAGGTCACGATGGTCCTGATCACGATCGGCGTCCCTTTTTCATGATGGCCGGCAGCGGCCGCGGCGCGATGCCTTCATTGGTCATGACGACGGGCTGGATGGTCCCGTCGGCATTGAACGTCATACGGTCGATCGCCAGCTGGCGATGATCGCCATTATCGTCGCCGAGTGGCCGGCGATGATAGACGATGTACCAATCGTCGGTGCCCGGCACGTTGACCACCGAATGATGCCCCGCCCCGCTGGCGATGCGGAAATCCTGGGCGAGGATGGTGCCCCTCGGCTGGAACGGACCGAGCGGGCTTTTGCCGGTCGCATAAGCGACGCGATAATCGGGGCCGGTCCAGCCGCCCTCCGACCACATCAGATAATAGGTCCCCTTGCGCTTGATCACGAAGGAGCCCTCGACATAGCCGGGCGGGGTGATTTCCTTCCATGTCGTCCCGTCCGGATAGGGTTCCACCGACTTCAGATCGGAGCTCAGCCGGACGACGTTACAATGGCCCCAACCGCCATAATAGAGATAGGTCCGGCCGTCGTCGTCGCGATAGACGAACGGATCGATCGGCTGCGCACCATTGTGGAAAGCGGGCACCAAAGGATGCCCGATCGCGTCGCGAAACGGGCCGCCGGGGCTGTCCGACACGGCAAGCCCGATACCGCCGCTTTCCTTGTCGCTCTGGATGTCGTTGGCGCCGAAGAACAGATAATATTTGCCGTCGCGTTCGATCGCCGTGGGCGCCCAGACCGCATAGGCCGCCCATTTGATGCTCGTGACGTCGAGCACATGCCGGTGCCGCGTCCAATGGACGAGATCGGGAGAGGAAAAGGCGTCGAGAAACGTCTGCTTGAGATATTCCGGACGGATCTTCGGCTTGGCGCGCTTCGCGGTTTGGAAGGCCGTGAACCGCGGCGCCGGATCGGGCTTGCCGCTATCGTCCGAATAGGTCGGATAGATCCAATATTGTCCGGCGAAGATGCGGATCTCGGGATCGGCATACCAGCCCGGTACGATCGGGTTGGACGCGAGCACGGGGGACGCCGCAGTTAGCGCAAGCCCCGCGGCAAGGCGCGTCGCTATCCTTCGCATGCCGTCTCGGCCCCTTGGTTGGGACGGCGGCGGAGAGGAAACCGCCGTCCCGGTTACGATCGATCAGAACTTGTACGCGGCGCCAAGATAGAAACGGCGGCCGGTATAACGCGACGAATAATAGCGCGCGGTGGTGTCGTTCCCCAGATGCGAGCGCTCAGTCTCCTTGGTGAGGTTGATCACCGCGCCGGTGATCGTGAAGTTGTGGAACACTTCGAACGAGGCGTTAAGGTCAACCTGCTGATACGGATCATCATAGACGTTCAGACCCGAGACCAGCCCCTGCACCCGCTCGCCACGCCGATTGTACGACGCCCGCAACAGCACCGGACCCTTTTCGTAGAATATAGAGGCGTTCCACTGCGTCTTGGCGCTGCCGACCAGCGGCGACGTGCCGATCTTCTTGCCGTCGAGCGAGACGTCGGCGACCGACGTGTGGTTGTAGGTGAAATTCACCTGCGCGCCGAGGCCAAAAGACAGAGTGTGCTGAGCATAGACTTCGACGCCTTCCGACACGGCGCTCGAGCCGTTCGCCTGGGTCGAATAGGACTGGACCAGCACGGTCTGCCCCTGCACCTCCTGGTTCAGGTCGAGCACCAGCGGCACGACGAAGTTCTTCACGTCCTTGCGGAACGCCGCGACGCCCAGCACCGAGCCTGGGTGGAAATACCATTCCGCGCCGATGTCATACGCCCAGGCGGAAAATGGCGAGAGGTTGAAATTGCCGCCGTCGCCCGACCAGCCGGCCCGTTCGCCGAACTGCGCGCGGTCGAACGTATAGGCATCCGAACGGAAGGTCAGCGAGCGTGCCGAACCGAGGTCGTTATAAGCGGGACGAGCGACGACCTTCGAGACTGCGGCGCGGACCAACAGGTTCGGCGTGACGTCCCACGAGATGTTGAAGCTCGGCAGCACGTTCGTGTAGCTCTTCGACTCGCTGTTCGGGCTGTAGACGCGGACTTCGCGCTGGCTTTGCGGAATGACCTGGCAATTGCCGTCCGGGCCGATCGGCCGGTTGGGATCGAACGGGCCGCCGGGGCCGTCGACGCAATAATCGTTCTCGAAATACAGCGTGTCGGTCGATGTTCCCGACTGTTTCGTGTTTACCACGCGGATACCGAGGTTGCCGCGGATCGGTCCCGACTTGAAGTTCAGCTGGGCATAGCCGGCCCAGATCTTCTCCCCGATCCGGTAGAGGTTCTGCGGCTGCGGGACCTTCACGGCGGGCCCGTAGGTCGAATTGAGGTAGTTCAGGTAGCTGGCCATGTTGATCGCCGGGTAGGACGACGCCGTGAACCCGCCGGGAATGTTGGTGATCGGGTTGCTGTAGAAGAATGACGGTTGCGCCACCGCACCTTGGGGCGTGTCCTGGAACCGCAGCAACGTGGCCGGATCGGCATACCAATCCTGCTCGCCGGTCGAGCGCTGGACGCGACCGTCACGCCACTTGCCGCCGATCTGGATAGAGCTGATGAAGAAATCGTCGAACGTGCGGGTCACGTCGATCTGGGCGTAACGCTGCTCGATGCTGCTGTTGGTGTAGCCCGACCCGGTCGATCCCGTATCGACCTGGGCGATGCCGGCCAGGAGGTTCTTCTGCACGTCGGGCGAGAAGGTCATGCCAAGATCGCCGCCACTGAAGTCCCAGCTGCTCAGAAAGTTGCCGTTCTGGGTGACGGTGCCGGTCAGGCGTGGCTTCACCGCGACTTTCATCTGCTGCGACGGACCGCCGGTCGACTTGGTCTTGCCGACGGCGAACGACACGGCGAGGTGGCCGAGATTCCAGTCGCCATGCAGGTCGTAGGTGTTCGAAATCTGCTTCTCGCGCTGATAGATGCCCGACAGCTGCGGCGTTTCCATCGTACAGATCGGGGTGTTGGCCGAGCAGCCCTGACCGGCCGGCGGAACCTCGAAGGTCGCCGATTCCATGACCGTGCCGCTCTTGTCGAACTTCGCCCCGGTGAAGAAGTTGCCATAGCCCCATTCGGGGATCTTCAGGACATTGTCCTCTTGCGTGCGATTGAGCTGGAAGCGGAAATAATTGGCGGTGAGGCGCAGATTGTCGAACGGCTTGATGTCGATCGTCGCCTGGATGCCGATGCGCTCGCGCTTGTCGGTGGTGATGTCCTCGTCGACCGACTGCGGCGCCCAATAGCCGTTATAATGCTGCCCCGAGCGTGTCGTCGGAGCCTTGTCCTCCGACCAATAGGTCACCGCGTCCTGGTTGGGCAGCACGTTGCCGTTGACGTCAGTCGCCGGCTTGCCGTTGCGGCCGCCATCGGTCCACCATTGCCAGCTTTCGGTCGACCCTCCCATCTCGCGGTTGGTGCGCTTCTGCCAGCTGCCGCCGACCAGCAGGCCGATCGTGCCCGATTCGTTGCGCCACGAAATCTGGCCCGTGAGCTGCGGCTCGACCTTTTTGGTGACGTCCGAGTCGGTACCCTCGGCCGAGACGAACCCCGACCAGGGCTTGAGATCGAGCGGACGCCGCGTGCGCAGAATGACGGTGCCGCCGACCCCGCCTTCGTCGAGCCGCGCTTCGGGCGACTTGTAGACCTCGACGCTGCCGATCATGCTCGACGGCAGCAGCAAATAGTTGAACGACCGCGACGGATCGCCGCTGTCGGTGCCGGCGATGAAATTGCCGTTGAGCTCGGTCAGGGTCAGGTCGGAATTGAGGCCGCGAATACTGACCCGCGAGCCCTCGCCGCCGTCGCGGGAAATGATCACGCCCGGCACGCGCTGCAGTGCATCGGCGACGTTCTTGTCGGGGAATTTGCCGACGTCCTCGGCCGTGATGACGTCGATAAAGGCGTTGGCCTCGCGCTTCGTCCGCAAGCTGGCCTCGATCGATTGGCGATATCCGGTCACGGTGATTTCGCCGGCCGAGTCGGCAGCCTGGGGATCGGCTGGTTGCGCGCTAGCGTCGGGCATAGCGGGTGTTGCGGGCGCGGTCTGCGCCTGCGCGATGCCGGAGAAACCGCCCGAGAAACCAATTGCCGCGCCGGCGGTCAGCATGAGGTCGCGAATCAGCCTGGCCCGCGACCGGGTGCATGCTGTGCCCAAGCCAAGATCGATGTGACGAATGCTCATATGGATCTTCCCTCTTCCATGAGTGAGGGCGTTATCGCCCCCCGTTTTTCTTTTCGTTCGACGCCACGGCGGGGCTCAAAGCCCGTCCGCCAACCTGTCGCGCCGCAATTCAGAATATAAAAAGCAATTTGTCAATTAAATTGTCCGGCCCGCTTTTTCGCGCCCGGACTCGACTCCGCCTTCATCGCAAACTTCAATTTTTGTATGTTAATTCAGTATATTACTTCGCGTCCGGCAAGGCCCGCAGCGGAGCCGCGATCGCCGACAAGGCTTCCGGCGGCGCCTTGGCGCGCGCACGATCATAGGTCAGCAGGCCGTTGATCTCGTCCTCGACATCGGTCGTCTGGGTATAGATCGAGGCACTCAGTCCATCCTCGCGCGCGGCGCGAATAACCCCGGCCATCTTGCGCCGGAAACGGGCGAGATAATCCTCCTCGCCGGTCGCGACCTGATAACCCCAGTTCTTCTTTCCCGGCCGCCAAATATGACCCGCGACCGGCATGCCGATGCCGCCATATTCGCCGATGACGATCGCACGCGTGGACTGGCGCGTCGGCGTATTGGGCACGTCTTCATAGGTGTGGATGTCGAACACGTCCGAGTCGCCGGGCGCGACGTCGAGCCAGCCGCTATCGGCATCGACCAGCCGGCTGGGATCCATGCCCTTGACGTAGCGGGTCAGGGTCGCGGAATCGTACTGCCCCCAGCCCTCATTGTTGACCACCCACATCACGATCGAGGGGAAGGCGCGCAGGTCGCCGATCATCGCGGCGAGTTCGTTCTGATTCTCGGCCATCGCGTCCGACGACAGCACTGCCTGGCTTTTGCTGGTTCCGGTGACGAATTGATCTTCGCCGCCGCCGGACGGCATATCCTGCCAGATCAGCATGCCGAGGTGATCGGCGTCGTAATAATAGCGCGCCGGTTCGATCTTGATATGCTTGCGCAGCATGTTGAAGCCGGCCTTCTTGAGAAAGACCAGGTCGCTCTTCATCGCCTCTTCGGACGGCGGGGTGTAGAGACCGTCGGGCCACCAGCCCTGGTCGAGCGTGCCGTTCTGGAAGAGCGGCTTGTTGTTGAGCAGCATCGCCGGCTGACCCGCGACGCGCCCTGGGCCGATCGAGATCTTGCGCATCGCGAAGTAGGTATCGACCGTATCACGCGGTACTCCGGCGATGCGCGCCGCGGCATAAGTCCGGTCCTCTCCCGCGGTAAAACGCGCGTCGTAAGCCTTGCGATCACGCTCATTCTGCCCGGCATAGGGATCGGCGACCGTCACGAGTTCGGCCTTCAGGTCATAGAGATAGGGATCGTCCGGCGACCACAAGCGCGCATTAGGAACGGCGAGCGTCGCGCGACGATTGGCACGGGTGATTGTCGACGCGATCACCTTACCGCCCGCGCTCGCTGTGAGCTTTACCGCGTCGGTATCGTTCGCCCAGCCGCTCAACGCGACGGCGACATCGACGACTCCACGGTCGATGTCGGGCGTCGCGCGCACGTCATCGATATGGAGTTTGGGCACCGGCTCGAGCCACACCGTCTGCCAGATGCCGCTGACCGCGGTGTACCAGATGCCCGAGGGGTCGAGGATCTGCTTGCCGCGCGGCTGCGTGCCGGCGCTGGTCGGATCGGCGACCTGCACGACCAGCTCGTTCCGGCCGGGCTTCAGATAGTCGGTGATGTCGAAACCGAACGTGTCGAAGCCGCCTTTGTGCGATCCGACCACGGCACCGTTGACCCAGATCGTCGCGGCAAAATCGACCGCGCCGAAATTGAGCATGACGTGCTCGCCCGCCCAATCCTGCGGCACCGAGAAGCTTCGCCTATACCAGATGCGGTCGTCGGGCGTGACCTTGCGGGCGACGCGCGACAGTTTCGATTCGACCGGATAGGGCACCAGGATCTGGCCATCCATCCGGGCCGGCTGCGGCGCTGCAGCCTTGGCGATCGCATAATCCCACAGGCCGTTGAGATTGAGCCAGCGTTCCCGTTTCAGTTGTGGCCGGGGGTAGCTGCGCCAGGCATTGTCGGGCGTGACGTCCCGGCCCCATCGGGTCATCAGGTCGCTGGTATAGACACTGTCGCTCACCGGCGTCGTCTGCGCCGTGGCAGGGATCGCGCTCATCGCCAGGAACATCGACGCGATTGCTCCGATCAGCGTGCGCATGGCGGTTCTCCTCAAGTCTCGAACCATCGGTCCGCGATCAATTTGGTGAGCCCAGGGCGCGCAGGCCGGCGCGACCCTGGGCTCTTGCCTCCGTCGAGGGGGGAGGGGAACGGAGGCAAAACGGTAGGCGGTCAGGGCGTGGACGACATCGATGGCGGCGCGTCGGCCGGCGCCGCGCCCCAATTCTTGTTCGGCGTTGGCCCCATGGTCAGCACCAGCTTGGCGCCGTCCTTGATGTCGTCATGGCTGAACCAGGGCTTGGTCCAGGTCCGGCCGTTGAGCGTTGCCGACTGGATGTAGATATTCGCGGCGGAATTGTTCCTGGCCTCGACCTCCAGCGTCTTGCCGTTGCCCATCTGGAGCTTGACGTCGTCGAAGATCGGGCTGCCGATAATGTAATTCTGGCTCGACGGATCGACCGGATAGAATCCCATCGCGCTCAGCGCGTACCAGGACGATGTCGCGCCCTGATCGTCCATTCCGGGATAGCCATAGCCCGAGGCGTCGCTGCCATACATTTCGGTGAGAATCCGGCGAGTCAGCATCTGCGTTTTCCACGGCTGGCCACCCCAATCGTAATAATACGCAGCTTGCTGGTCGGGCTGATTGCCCTGGACATATTGGCCGATCAGCCCGGTGCAATCGCGGCAAATCCCCTTGGGGTTATAGGGCGTGGAGAAGAACCGATCGAGCTTGGCGGTGAAGGCCTGGCGGCCGCCAAGCAACTTCGTCAGGCCGTTGACGTCATGCGGCACCAGCCACAAGGTCGACCAGCCCGACGCCTCTTTCATCATGAAATTGTAATAAGGCTCGCCCGGATCGAACGGCGAAATCCACTTGCCGTCGGCGGTCCGCCCGCGAACGAAGCCGACCGACTTGTCGAACACGTTGGCGTAATTATGCGCCCGTTTCAGGAACAGCGCGTAATCATCCATCTTCCCGAGCCGCTTGGCGTATTGCGCCATCGCGAAATCGTCCCAGGCATATTCGAGCGTGGTCGCAGCACCCGCCTTGCCGCCGGCATAAGGCGGGCTGGGATTATGGTCGGGGACCACGTCGGCGATCCAGCCGTTCTTGTCGTACTCGGCGAGATAGTGGCGCGGACCGGCGGGATCGGTCGCGTTCTTGCGGAGATATTCGTACGCCGCCGGATAGTCGAACGGGATGCCGCGTTCCCACGCGCCCAGATACATGAACACCGCATTGTCGCCGTGGAACGACGTATTCATGAAACCCTTTTCGCGCGCCATATCGAGCTCGGACTGCATGACATTGCGCATCGTCTCCGGCTCCAGCAATTCGAGCAGGACGATCTGGTTGCGGCCGGTATCCCAGAACGGCACCGGGCTGTAACGATCGTGCGTCGCGGTCTGCACCTTGCCGTTGGTGTCGGTGAACTTCTCTCCCCTGGCGGCGACCAGGCGCGGGCTGGCGAACGACTGGAACAGGGTCGAATAGAACAGCATCCGTTGCTTGGGCGTCCCGCCGGTCACCTGGACGCGATCGAGCAGTTTCGACCAGGCACCGCGCGCCGCAGCGCGGACGCCATCGAAATTCCATCCGGGCAATTCGTCGCGCAGGCGCTGCTCGGCCTGGGCGTAGCTGGTCCCGTGCGCGATCTTCATCAACACCGTCTCGCCGGCCTTGGTGCGAAAGGTGACGTAGCTGCCGGCAAAACTGCCCGAGATCGTGCGCTGATCGGGCTCGACCCTTTTGTCGCCGATACCCCAGCCCCTGGCGTCGCCGGGCGCCTTGCTGAACGTCCCCAGGCTGGCGAATGGCTTTGAGAATAGGGCGACGAAATAGGCGCCGTCCGCGCCGCCGCTATCCCTCGACACGCCTCGCACCATCTGGTTGCCGACGATTTCGATATCGCCGCCATGTTCGGGGAAATTGATCAGCACGTTGGACCGATCGCTCTGCGGAAACGTAAACCGCATCAGGCTCGCCCATTGCGTCGCGGTCAGTTCGGCCGTCGTCCGGAACGTGTCGAGATAGACCGAATAATAGCCCGGCGACGCGGTCTCGCGCGCCTTGTCGTAATAGGATTGCGAATAGGCCGGGGGCACCGACCAGTCGCCGACCACCGGCATGACGATCGGTTCCGCGCGGCCGCCGTACGAAGACCCGCCGCCACCGGAAAATCCGATCATCGTCGGGTTCGTATAATAATAGGGGACCTCGACGCCGTTCGGATAGGTCAGCGCGATATTGTTGTTGATCGGCGCCGCCTCGACCGAACTGTGCGGCAGGCGCGCGCCCGGCGAGGTCTGGCCCGAATAAACCGGTTCGCCCGGCGGCGGCGCGTTGCCGATCAACGCAGGACGGTCGAGCGGCGCGGTGCCGACCAGCGGATTGACTTCATCGACCGGGGCTTTGGCGGGAGCCGTCTGCGCGCTGACGACCGCCGCCGTCGACACGGCGAGCGACAAGCCCAGCGGCAAGAACAACAGACGGGCGCTGCGCCCCTGCCCATCCGGCCATGCAAGCTTCTGGCGGATACCCACGGTACCTCCCCTGGTTCTCGGAGCTATTGCTGCCCCCTGGCGACAACCCCATTGGCCGTGCTTTCAATGGGCTTTCAATGGCGTCGAGCGGTACCGTCGATTAAATTAAGTATTTTGTCAATTGAATTAGTGCAGCAAAAAAGCTTGCCGCTGGCGTACGTTATCGGTCGGTGAAGCCGGATGGGTCGACGCCGCTTGGCGCCTCGATTGCGTTCAGCGCGCCGGCTGGATCGCTCGGCCAGTGGCGTCGCTGGTGGCCGGTACTTTCCACAAGGCGCCAGGCTTGGGCAGCAGGAAATGGCTGAACGGCAGGATAGCCGCCCCGACCGCGGGCGCGTCGTCCGACAAGGCGGCGCGCGCGACCGGGGCGATCACCGGCACGTTGGTCGCCTTTTCGCGCAACAGATCGTAGGCCCGAGCCGCAAGGCGCTCGACGATCGCGCTCGGCAAGCGCCCTCCGACCAACACGACGCCCGGATTGATCAGGCAATTGACCGCCTCGAGCGGAACATAGAGCTGCTCGGCTGCCTGACTGATCCATCCATCGACGCACGTCTCGGCCGCCGGCGACAGCTTCGCCACGCCCATCACATCGGCGAGGCTCAGCCCGTCGCGCTCGAGTTGCCCGGCCAGGCCCGACAGCGAGACGAGATTCTGGATCTGATCGCGCGGGCCGCTGCCAGGCGCGTGCATGAAGCCCAGCTCTCCGCTACGGCCATCGACGCCGCGGAAATAGGCGCCGTCGATGACGAGACCGCCGCCCAGTCCCGACGAGATCAGGATGTAAAAGAAGGTGCTGTGCTTCTGCCCGAGGCCGAGCTGCATCTCTCCCATCGCGGCGGCCGCGGCGTCATTCTCGACGAAGATCGGCAGCGAGTAGGGTTTGTCGAACAGATCGCCCATGTCGATCTTGTCCCACTTGGCGTAAGCGGCGGGACGCCCCGGCAGATCGATCAGACCGAGATCGTCGGGAACGGCGACGCCCAGACCGACCAGGCTCGCCTCCTTGACCCCCGCCGATCGCATCATCTCCTTGATCGATCGCCGATAGAGCGCGCGGACATGATCGGGCAGCGCGAAATTCACTTCCTCCGACACGCGGGCCAAGGTCTCGCCGGCGAAATTGACCAGCACGATGGTGATGTGGTCCCGGTCGATATTGACGCCGATCGAGTGGCAGGCATCACGATTGATGACGAGCTTGGTCGGCGGCTGGCCACGTCCGCCGCGGCGCTGGCCCGCCTCCTCGATCAAGCCGTCCGCGAGCAGGCGCTTGGTGATATTGGCGATAGCCGGCGCGGTCAGCCCGGTAATCTCGGCGAGTTCCACTCGGGTCAGCAATCCGTTGATGCGGATCGCATGGAGGGTGACGCGCTGGTTGTGGTCGGCGGCGCGCTCCAGGTTGGTGCCCGAGAGCCTGAGGCGGGTTGTCGGTTGGGTCATCCGTGCATCCTTATTGCCCGAGCGCGGGTGATCCCCACTTCTTCCTGAATCGCGAGGCGACGGATGACCATGAGCATAGTCATACGAATTAGCTGGCCGCGGTCGAGAACGCCAATGCGGAATATCCCCATAATGGTTTGAATTCTGGCCATCACGCCACCTTTTCCCGGGGTTGGTTGATAGCATCCTCCATCGCTTCCAGCGTGACCCCGCGCGTCTCGGGAAAAAAGCGCCAGACGATGAGGAATTGCGCCGCCATTGCCGCCGCGAAGAACCAGAATGGTGCGGCCTGAGTATAGCGCGCGACCACCGGGAAACCGAACGCGATCAGCGCATTCATTCCCCAATGCGTCGCGCTGCCCAGGGCCTGGCCGCGCGCGCGCACCGCTGTCGGGAAGATCTCCGACAGATAGACCCAGATCACCGCACCCTGCGAAATCGCGAAGAACAGGATGAAGCCGATCAACGCGGGAAGCAGCAGCGCCTGTCCCTGCCCCGTCGAATAGATCGTCGCCACCGCCGCCAGGGCGACACCCGTGCCCGCCGCGCCGATCAGCAGCAACGGCTTGCGTCCCGCGCGATCGATAACCGTCATGCCGACAAAAGTCGCCAGGAGATTGGCGACGCCGATCGCGACCGATTGCAGGTCGGCCGATAGCCGGTCGAATCCAGCGGCGGCGAAGATATCGCCGAGATAATAGAGGATCGCGTTGATCCCGGAGAGCTGATTGAACGCCGCGACGCCGATCGCGAGCAGGATCGGCTTACGGTAGACGGCCCAGCTGAGCCGCGCATCCGGCGTCCTCACCTGATCGCTGCGGAATTCGGCGATGATCGTTTGCGGGTCGCCCATCCCGAGCTGGGCAATCGCCGCCAACGCATCCTGTTCGCGCCCGCGTTGCGTCAGCCAGCGCGGTGACGGAGGGATGCGGAGCAGCATGATCAGGAACAGGACGGCCGGAACGGCAGCGATGCCAAGCTTCATTTGCCAGGCGAGATCGGCCGTCACCAGCCGGCCAATCACGAAATTGCTGACATAGGCGACCAGGATGCCGATCACGACATTGAGCTGAAATAGCGCAACCAGGAATCCGCGCCGCGCCGCCGGGCTCACCTCGGCGATATAGACCGGAGCCAATACCGACGAGCCGCCGATCGCCAGGCCGCCAAGGAACCGGAACGCGACGAACGCCGCGAGAGTCCAGCTCATCGCCGAGCCTAAAGCCGAAATGATATAGGCGACCGCAATCCAGATCAGCACCGCCCGGCTGCCATATCGGTCGCCCGGTCTGCCCGCCCCGAGCGCGCCGACCAGCGTCCCGATCAATGCCGCCGATACCGCCGTCCCAAGCCCGATCGCGCTGAGCCCGAACACGCCCCGCAGCGCCTCGGTAACGCCCGAGATGACCGCCGTATCGAAGCCGAACAGCAATCCGCCGAGGCTGGCTGTCCCCACGGCATTCCAATTGACGCGTTCCTTCGGCGTGCCCATCAAGCTTCTCCCCAGCCGCGCGAGCGCTGCCCGATTCATTTATCTATTTGAAGTATTAATCAAGCCGGTCAAGCAACGTCGGCTCGAGACACCGGACCACTGGCGGTATCGACGGCGATTCGAACACCTGGCAGGCCACTTTCCGATCCGGTCGCCCATTGGTCTGACCAATATCGACAAATACTGCTGAAGGCGCTACGCCGCGTGCCAGCGGACAACGCCGCGGGCTGGGGAGAGGATCGTGAAGCGGATACCGCATTTGCGCTGGTGGATCGTGGCGCTGATCTGCGCCGGCACGATCGCCAATTACCTCGCGCGCAATTCGCTTGGTGTGCTCGCGCCCGAGCTCAAGACGTCGATGTCGATATCGACCGCGCAATATAGCTATGTCGTCATGGCGTTTCAGCTTGCCTATACCGTCATGCAGCCGATCGCCGGCTATATCGTCGACCGCTTCGGGTTGCGTGCCGGGTTCGCGTTTTTCGGCGTCGCTTGGTCCGCCGCCAATATGCTCCACGCGCTGGCCGGCGGATGGATCAGCCTCGCCTTCTTTCGCGGACTCCTCGGCCTGTCCGAGGCGGCGGCGATCCCGTCAGGCATGAAGGCGATTGCCGAATGGTTCCCGGCGCGCGAGCGCTCGATCGCGACGGGGTGGTTCAACGCGGGAACCTCGCTTGGGGCGTTGATCGCGCCGCCGCTCGTCGTTGCGGTCGCCTTATGGGGCAATTGGCGGCTGGCCTTTATCGTGACCGGCGCGGTCGGGCTGGTTTGGGCAGCTGCATGGTATGCCTTTTACCGATCGCCGACCGAGCATCCTGCGATCACGCCGCGCGAGCAGGCAATGATCGCAGAGGATCGTCCCAAAACCCCTGCCCGAAAGGCTAGCGCGCGCGAGATCCTGTCTTCCGCGCGCTTCTGGGTGATCGCAATACCGCGCTTCCTTGCCGAACCAGCCTGGCAAACCTTCAGCTTCTGGATTCCGCTCTATCTCGCGACCGAACGCCATATGGATCTGGCGCATATCGCCGCCTTCGCGTGGCTGCCGTTTCTGGCGGCGGATCTCGGCGGCGTGCTCGGCGGCTATCTTTCGCCGTTCTTCATGAAGCGCTTCCACGTCAACCTGATACCCTCGCGCGTGCTCGGAATCAGCCTGGGCGCGGTGTTGATGATCGCGCCCGGGTGCATCGGGCTTGCTGTCAGCCCCTATGTCGCCATCGCCTTGTTCTGCATCGGCGGGTTCGCGCATCAGATGATCTCGGTGCTGATCAACACGCTGTCCGCGGACGTCTTCACGCCGGAGGAAGTCGGCACCGCCAACGGCTTTGTCGGGCAGGCGGGCTGGGTCGGCGGGCTGCTGTTCACGTTCCTGATCGGGCAATATGCCGATCGCGTCGGTTACGCACCCTTGTTCGCGGCGCTCGGCATCTTCGATCTGATCGGGGCCGCGGTGCTGATCGCCTTTGTCCGCCGCTTGTCCCTCCCGCAAATGGAAGCCCACTCATGAGACGCGCTGTGTTGTCCGACCCGCCATTGTTCACGCTGACCGAACGGGTGCCAGGCCGGCTGACGCTGACCGCCGATACCGGCGCGGTGGCGCATCTGTTCGTGCTCGAGGACGATATCGTCCGGCTGTTGCTGCTCGCCGATGGCAAGGTGACGAGCCCGCCGAGCTGGGCGATCGCGCCGGGTGCCGCCGACATCGCCGAGCCCGGACGCGACCGCCTGGATGTCGCGGGCTTCTCCTGCCCCGACTTCCGGCTGGAGCAAGGCGACGACCGGATCATCGTCGAGACCGCCCGGCTGCGCGTCAGCATCCGGCTGCATGGCCTCTATTGCACCTGGGAACAGCGCGACGGCGACGCGTGGCGGCTGATGGCGGCGGACCGGCCGACCCAGGCCTATGATTTCGGCTGGTGGGACGGCCGCGCGCATCATTATGTCGCGCGCCGGCCTGGCGAGCGTTTCTACGGTCTCGGCGACAAAAGCGGCGACAATGATCGCGCCGGGCGGTGCTTCCGCCTGACCAATCTCGACGCGATGGGCTATGACGCCGAGACCAGTGATCCGCTCTACAAATCGATCCCGTACGTCCTGGTCGCGGACGCCGACGGCCGCTGCCACGGCACCTTCTACGACACCAATGCCGACGTGCATTTCGACTTCGGCCGCGAGATGGACAATTATCACGGCTGGTATCGCCACATGGTGGCGGAGGCCGGCGACGTGGATCTGTGGATGATCGCCGGCCCCGATCCTTTGGCCGTCACCCGCCGCTTCACCTGGCTGACCGGCCGCCCGGCGCTGATGCCGCGCTGGTCGCTGGGCTATTCAGGGTCGACGATGAGCTATACCGACGCGCCCGACGCCGCGGCGCAGATGGCGGGGTTCCTCGACAAGCTCGCGGAACACGATATCGGCTGCACCTCGTTCCATCTGTCGTCGGGCTACACGTCGATCGGCGACAAACGCTATGTGTTCAACTGGAACACCGACAAATTCCCCGACCCGGCCGGTTTCGTGACGAGCTACGCGCAGTCGGGCGTCGAGCTCGTGCCCAATATCAAGCCGGCCTTGCTGCGCAGCCATCCGCGCTATGACGATGTCGCCGCCGAGGGGCTGTTCGTCGCCTATGACGACGGCAGCCCGGTCGAGGTGCAATTCTGGGACGAAGTCGGCAGCCAGATCGACTTCACCAATCCGCGCGCCGCGCAATGGTGGCGCGAGCAGGTGAAGACCGCGTTGCTCGACAAGGGGATGGTCGCGACCTGGAACGACAATAACGAATATGAGATCTGGGACGCGCGCGCCCGGTTCGCCGGCTTCGGCCAGCCCCGCGCCGCCGCCGAAATGCGGCCCGTCCAGCCCCTGCTGATGACGCGAGCATCGCGGCGCGCCCAGGCCGAGGCGCTTCCCGATCGCCGTCCTTATGCCGTCACGCGGTCGGGTATGGCCGGGCTGCAGCGTTATGCCCAGACATGGAGCGGCGACAATCTGACCGAATGGAAGTCGCTACGCTATAATGCGCGCCAGTCGATCGGGCTGGCGCTGTCGGGCGTGTCGAACAGCGGCCACGATGTCGGCGGCTTCGCCGGACCGGCACCGTCGCCCGAACTGCTGATCCGCTGGGTGCAGGCAGGCGTGCTGATGCCGCGCTTCAGCATCCATAGCTGGAACGACGACCGCACCGTCAACGAACCCTGGATGTATCCGGAGGCGCTGCCCGCGATCCGCCGGCTGATGGCGCTGCGCCAGACGCTGATCCCGTTCTTCTACGACCTGCTGCACGCTTATCATGCCGACTATGCGCCGATGGTGCGGCCGACCTGGCTCGACTTCCCCGAAGACGCCATCGCCTGGGAGGAGAATGACGAGCATCTGCTCGGGCCCAACCTGCTGGTCGCGCCGGTGATGGAGCAAGGTGCCGGAACGCGAACCTTGCGGCCGCCAGAAGGCGCAGAATGGCTCGACGTGTGGACCGGAGAGCGAATCCCCGGCGGAACATCGGTCACGCTCGACGCGCCGCTCGACGGATTGCCGCCGTTGCTGGCACGTGCCGGATCGGCGATGCTGGTCGATCTCGCGCGCGGCGGATGGCGGCCCAAACCCTATCGCCGCGGCGTGTGGCTGTTCCCACCACGCGACGGCGCCTTCGACTGGTCGGCAGTCGAGGATTCGGGCGATGGCGATGGGCCGGTCGATATCTGGCATCTCGCCGGCCGGGTGGACGCGACCCGGATCGTCGTCGACGTGCGCCGCGACGGACCCGGTAGTTGGGGCGATAGCAGCATCACCCTGTTACTGCCGCCGAACGAAACGCGTTCGCTAATGGTGAATGGCGGCGTCGGGAGCGACATTGACCATGACGGCCGCCGCGGCGTCACGCTGACGGTCTAACGCAGCCCCGCCCTCAGATCGCGACGCGGCGCGCCAGATCGGTGCGCTTGGCCTCCACCTCGGCGCGGGCGCGTTCGAACGCGTCGCTTTCGGTCGCCTTGAGCAAACCGTCGATCACGCGCGCAAGATGGTCGCGCATGGCCTCGCGCGCCGCCTTGGGGTTGCGCTCGCGCAGCGCAGCGAGGATCGTCTGATGCTCGTCGATGCGCGGCATCACGCCGACGCTACGCGCGCGTTCGAGCATGTGCTGGCACAGTGGCGACCGCGACCGCGCGTCCCACAAAGATTCGACTACGTCGACGACCGCCGAATTGCGCGTGGCGCGCGCGATCGCCAGGTGGAATTCACGGTCGGCATGTTCGCCGCTGACGTTCTGCTCGTTTTCGCGCTCCATGTCGCCGATCAGCGCCTCGAGCGCGGCGATCTCCTCGTCGGTGATCGACACCGCCGCGAGCGCCGCCGCCTCCCCTTCGAACAGGCGCCGCGCCTCGGTCAGTTCGAACGCGCCGATATCGAGTCCGATCATCGGCGTGTCGAGCGGCGGGTTGTCGACGACGAAGATTCCCGAACCATGGCGCGACCGCACGATGCCGATGACTTCGAGCGCAATCATCGCCTCACGGACCGTCGGACGGCTGACTTTATACTCGTCGGCGAGTTCGCGTTCGGACGGAATGCGCTGCCCCGGCTGGAAGTCCCCGCGCTGGATCGCCTCCGCGACGGAGGCAGCGACCTGCTGGTAGAGTTTGCGCCCATCGGGCTGCGACGCGGCCCCGGTTGGCTTGGCAACTGGCCTGATCAATCTCTGTATCGGCATAACCGGTTGATACTTACCAAAGCCGGTGCGCACCGGCAACAGCGACCTTCTTTGGTAAGGTAGCCTGACGGCATTTTGTCAGGCAATCCTTGCGTGTGGTCTGACCATTTGTTAGTTGGGGCCGCGAAGCATCGGCGAAAAGACCCGGCGCACGACATGGAGAGGGAAAGATGATCGGATTACATGCATCTGTCGGACGCGGCGCGCTCGCCCTGTCGCTTGCATTCTGCGCGACGCCGGCATTGGCCAAGGCGGACAAACCGGCCGATTCCGGCCAGACCACGCCGGACGCAGCCGCGCCCCAGAGCAGTCCAGGTGCCGCCGAAACGAACGAACCCGTTCCCGGCGACATCATCATCACCGCCCAGAAGCGCTCGGAAAATATCCAGAAAGTGCCGCTGGCCGTCTCCGTGGTCAGCGAAGCGCAGCTGAAGGCGTCCGGCGTCACCCAGTTCCAGGACCTAGGCAAGATCGCGCCGTCGCTGACCGTTCGCCCGGCCGAGCATCCGGTCAATGCCAACGTCTCGCTGCGCGGCGTCGGTACCTTCGCGTTCGGTATCGGTGTCGAGCCGAGCGTCGCGGTACTGGTCGACGAAGTCCCGCTCGCCTTCCAGGCGCGTGCTTTTACCGACCTGCCCGATGTCGAGCGGATCGAAGTGCTGCGCGGCCCGCAAAGCACGCTCTACGGCAAGTCGGCCTCGGCCGGTCTCATCAACATCATCACCCGCCAGCCCACTGATACGTTCCACGCCCGGTTCAACGTGATGGGCACCACCGACAGCGAATATGGCGGCAATTTCAGCCTGTCCGGCCCGATCAGCGACCAATTGGGCTATGTGGTATCGGCCAGCTATTCGAACTGGGACGGCAATGTCCGCAACCTGTTCAACAACAAGAAGGTGAACGGACGCGAGGCGTTCAACACCCGCGGCAAGCTCCGCTGGGAGCCTGCATCGAACGTCACCATCACCTTGTCCGGCAACTACCTCAACGGCAAGACCACGGTCGGGCGTCCCTTCATCCGCATGGATCCGACTGCATTGCTCCGGGGCACGGCGGGCCAGACCCAGGCGGTGACGATGCCCGGCGTCACGATCGGCCCGGATAATCAGGACGTCAGCAACAACTACAATTCGCGCACCAAATATGAAGGCGGCGGCGGCTCGTTGCGCGGCGAGATTGGCCTCGGCGGCCTGACGCTCGTCTCGATCACGTCCTACGACAAGTTCCGCCTCAACGACTATCTCGACCATGACGACACCTCATCGACGGCGGCGATCGGCAGCAACATCCAGGTCGGGGAATTCCACTCGAAACTGTTCACGCAGGAAGTCCGCCTGCTCTCGTCGAGCGCCAAGCCGTTCCGCTATACGCTGGGTGCCTATTACGCGAATGTGAAATTCGAGCGGCCGTTCCTGCGCGGGCCCGCTTTCTCGCCGGCCAATTGGTATGCGACGTCGAAATCGGAACAGATCGCCGGCTTCGCCCAGATCGACTGGGAGATCGTACCTCACCTCATCCTGACCGGCGGCGGACGCGTCCAGAACGAGAAGGTTTCCTATACCTTCCAGGACAATCTCGCACCCGCAGGCTCGCAATTCTTTAGTGGCCACGCTGAGGATACCGCCGGAACCTACCGGATCAGCGGGCGGTACGAGATCACCCCCGACCTGATGTTCTTCGCTACCTATTCAACCGGTTATAAGGGTCAGACTTACGATCTGACCACGGGTTTCAACGCTGCCCGAGCAGCTGCCGGTCCGATCAAGCCGGAACGGTCGCGCGACAAGGAAATCGGGATGCGCGCGCAGCTCCTCGACCGGCGCGTGACGTTCAACCTCACCTATTTCGATACGAACTATAAGAATCTGCAGGCGCAGACCATCGAAACCATCGGTGCAACCCAGAACTTCCGCCTGACCAATGTTGGCGGCCTCAACACCAAGGGCATCGAACTGGATACCTCGGCCCGTATCGGTGAGGATCTCAACCTGACCGGGTCGGTCGCCTATCTGGATGCGAAATATACCTCCTATCCCCGGGCGCAATGCTATCCGTTGCAGGTCCAGGCGACAGGCTGCATCCCGGCCGTACTTGCTTCGCCAGGCGTGCCCGCCCAGCCAGCTTATCAGGTTTTGACCGGTGCACGCGCTGTTCAGGCGCCGAAATGGAAATTCTCGGTGGGTGCGGACTATTCGCCATCACTCGGGGGCAATCTAAAGGGCGTGGCGCAAGCCAACTGGCAATATCAGAGCAGCGTCTATTATGTCGCGGAGGACCCCCAGACCTTCCAAAAGGCCTACAGCATCGTCAATGCCGGGCTCGGCGTTCGCGACAAGGACCGCAAATGGGAAATCGTCGCCTTCGTCAACAATCTGTTCGACGTCCAATATTATCCATCGTTGGTCAACACCGCGAGCAATTTCGGCAACAAGATCGCCACCCAGGCGGTGCTGCCGCGCGACTTCCGGCGCTATGGCGGGCTACGGCTGGGTGTGAACTTCTGATGACCAGGCGGGGCGCGTGCCGCCCCGCCGCTTCGATCGGATCGGGAGCGAGTAATGGTTCGTTTTGCGCTACCGACGGCGATGGCGGGCGCTGCGGCACTGCTTGCCGCAGCCGCTCCAGCCCAACAGACGCCGGTCCCCGACGCACCGGCCAAGCCTGGGGTCGATGCGCCCGAACTCGCCGCGCTCGGACCGCAGCCGGTCGGCGTCGCCGACGTCGAACTGGTCCAGCCAGGCCAGGCCGATCCGCTCCAGGGTCAGGAGCAGCCGGCGGTCGTCGACCGGCACCTGGCGCTCAAAATCTGGTATCCGGCCGCCGCACCGGGAAAGGGAACGACCTACAGGTCAGCGCTGCCGGGCGAGAATGGAAAGGACGTGGCCTTCTCCGTCCCCGGCATCGCGTCACCCGGCTCGCGTGCCACCCCGGGCAAGTTCCCGCTCGTTATCCTGGCGCACGGCTATAGCAACACGCCCGTGGTGCTGTCCTGGCTCGGCGAGAACCTTGCCAGCAAGGGCTATGTCGTCGTCGCGCCGGACTTTCGCGATCCACCAATCACCATCCGTACCGCCGCGGCGGCAGCCGGCCCATTGGCGCGACGGCCGCTCGACATCGCCTTCGTCGCCGCCGAGGCGCAGCGGCGCGCTCGCGCGGGGCTCGGCCCGTTCGCCACCGCCGATGCCGATCGCACCGTCCTGATCGGCTATTCGATGGGCGGCTATGGCGTGCTCACCGCCGCAGGCGCGCCGCTCGATTCGGCGCTGGCCGGCGCGACCCGCGACGTGCTCGCACCCTATGTCGCCAACGGCCCCAGAGCGGGCGAGCTCAAGGTCGCCGGCCTGAAGGCGGTGGTGGCGATCTCACCGCCCATGGCGCTGCGCGGCACCAATATGTGGGCATCGCCCGGCGTCGCCGCGATCCGTGCGCCGACCTTGTTCATCGTCGGCAGCCAGGATCATGTCGTCGGTTACGACCCCGGCGTGCGGACTTTGTTCGCGCAGGAGATCCACGCGCCGCGCTATCTACTGACCTTTCGCGAGGCGGCGCACAGCATCGCGCTGATCGGCGCGCCGCCCGAGATGCGCGGATCCTTCTGGGACATGGATTGGTTCGAGGACGCGGTGTGGCGCAAGGACCGGCTGATGGAGATCGAGACGCATTTCATCACCGCCTTCCTCGATCGCTACGTCAAGGACGACCAGGCCAAGGCGGCCTATATCGATGGACTGACGCCCGATTCCAACGATGGACGCTGGGCCGGGGCGCCGCCCGGGCGCTATGCCGGATACAGTCCCGGACCGCCCGCCGCCACGTTGTGGAAAGGGTTTCAGCCCAACAAGGCATCAGGAATGTCGTTCGAATTCAAGCCGGCCAAATAGGCGATCCGTAACATCACTCCGACGGCGACCCGCCGGCGGCACTACTCAGGAGCAGTTACCGACGATGTTCATGACTCAGACGATGCGCTGGTTCGGGCCCGACGACCCCGTGTCGCTTCGGGATATCCGTCAGGCCGGCGCGAGCGAAGTCGTGACGGCGCTGCACGAAATACCCAATGGAGACATCTGGCCGCGCGACGCGATCGCCGCGCGCAAACGGATGATCGAGGGGGCTGGACTCGGCTGGACCGTGGTCGAGAGCCTTCCGGTCCACGAGGAGATCAAGACCCGCGGGCGCGATTGGGACCGGCTGATCGAGCAATATCGCGAGAGTCTGCGCAACCTGGCGGCGTGCGGGATCACCGTCGTCACCTACAATTTCATGCCGGTGCTCGACTGGACGCGGACCGATCTGGCCTGGCCGCTACCGGACGGTGCGCTTGCCTTGCGTTTCGAGCTCGAGGCGGTCGCGGTATACGACCTTCACATCCTGCGACGCCCCGGCGCAGAACGGGATTATGCGCCCGACATGATCGAGGCGGCGGGGCGCCGTTTCCAGGCGATGGACGACCGCGCCCGGGAGCTGTTGGCACAGACGATCATCGCCGGATTGCCGGGGAGCGAGGAAAGTTTCACCGCGACCGAATTCCTGGCGGCGATCCATAGCTATGCCGATATCGGCCCAGACCGGCTGCGCGAAAACCACGTCGCCTTTCTCGAAGCGGTCTGCCCCGTCGCCGACGAACTGGGGATCCGGCTCGTCGTCCATCCGGATGACCCGCCCTTCCCAATGTTCGGCCTGCCGCGCGTCGTCAGTACCGAGGCGGACGTCGCCAACCTCTTTGCGCGCGTGCCGAACCGGTCGAACGGACTTTGCTTCTGCGCGGGATCGTTCGGCGTTCGGCCGGACAACGACCTGCCCGGCATGGTCGAGCGTCTCGGCAACCGTATCGGCTTTCTCCATCTGCGATCCGTGCAGCGCGAGGCCAATGCCGCGTTCCACGAAGCAGCGCATCTGGAGGGCGACGCGAACATGACGGCGATCGTCGGCGCCGTGCACGCGCTGCAACGCCGGACCGGCCGCTCGATCCCGATGCGCCCCGATCACGGACATCAGATGCTCGACGACCTGACCAAGCGGACCAACCCCGGCTACTCGCTACTCGGACGCATGCGTGGGCTGGCCGAGCTTCGCGGGCTCGAACGCGGCATCGCCTTCGCGCGCGGCGACGACACAACGACACGCTAAATAACGGGAGAGCGGAAGTGCAGATGGCAAGGATGATCCGGCGACTGATCGCCGCGGCGATGGTCTGCGCGGCGCCCGCGGTGGCGCAGCAGGCCGCCCCTCTCACACTGCCGCTGGCGACAGTCGAGACCGGGCCGCTGCTCGTCTCGGCCGATATGCGCGACGGACTCGATCTGTCGGGACCGTGGCATTATTCGGTCGATCCGTTCCGCGCCGGCCTCGCCGGATTTCATGGCGAAGCGCCGGGTGAGAGCCAGCAGCGTTATCTCGACCTCGACGTCGCCAAGGCGATGAAGGACGACAATCGCGCGATGTACGAGTTCGATCTCGCGCGTTCGCCCGTCACTACCCTGCCCTCGTCCTGGCTGACCGAAGCCCCCGAACTGCGTTATTATCAGGGCCTGATGTGGTATCAGCGGACCTTCCCCGCGCCGACGGCGCGCAAGGGCCGCTATTTCCTCCGCTTCGGCGCGGCCAATTACTCGACCGTCGTCTATCTCAACGGCAAGCCGGTCGGACGGCACGAAGGCGGCTTCACCCCCTTCGCGTTCGAGGTGACGAAATTGCTGCGTGCCGGCGACAACCAGATCACGGTCGGCGTGGATTCGCAGGCGACCGAAGCGACCGTGCCGCCGCCCGTCACCGATTGGGAGAATTATGGCGGGATCACCCGGCCGATCCGCCTGATCTCGACTCCCGATACCTATGTCGACGATGCCTGGGTGCGGTTGACCCGCGACGGCAAACTCGCGGTCGATGCGCATCTCGACGGCGCCCAGGCCGGCAATCGCGCCATCCGGCTGAAGATCGCCGCGCTCGGAGTCGACCTTGCGGGCACTACCGACGCGACGGGCAATTGGCGCGCGACGGTCGCCGCTCCTCGCGCGCTGGTCCGCTGGTCGCCCGAGCAGCCTAAACTCTATGACGTGACGATCGCCTCGGGCGACGATCAGTGGCGCGACCGGATCGGCTTCCGCACGATCGAGGTGCGCGGCCCCGACATCCTGCTCAATGGCAAGCCGACCTTCCTGCGCGGCATCTCGCTGCACGAGGAGGAACTGGGCGCCGAGCCGACCCGGGCGATGACTCCGGCCGCGGCGCGCGCCCTGCTCAGCGAGATCAAGGATGGGCTGCACGGCAATTATGTCCGCCTCGCCCATTATCCGCATTCCGAAGTGATGACCCGGCTGGCCGACGAAATGGGGATCATCGTGTGGAGCGAAGTGCCGGTCTATTGGCGCGTCGCCTGGAGCAATCCCGACACGCTGGCGACCGCGCGCAACATGATCGCGGAAAACATCATGCGCGACCGCAACCGCGCCTCGATCGCGATCTGGAGCGTCGCCAACGAAACCCCGGTAACCGACGCGCGCAACACCTTCCTGCGCACCTTGGTCAGTGACGTGCGCAAGCTCGACGACACGCGGCTGGTCAGCGCAGCGCTGCTGACCGAGCGATCGCAGGGAGCCAACGGTAAGCCCATCATCGCGATGGCGGATCCGCTCGCCGACGCGCTCGATATAGTCGCGATCAACACCTATTTCGGCTGGTATACGCCCGATCGGCTCGACGACCTGGCCAGCTTCTCGTTCCGCGTGCCCGCGAACAAGCCGCTGATCTTCTCCGAATTCGGTGCCGACGCCAAAGCGGGGTTCCACGATCTGCGCGGCATGCCGGAGAAATTCTCCGAGGAATATCAGGCTGAATTCTACCGCAAGACACTGGGCATGGTCGACCGGATCCCGACGCTGCGCGGCATGTCGCCCTGGATCCTGAAGGACTTCCGCTCGCCGCGGCGGCAGAATCCGGAGTTTCAGCAGGGCTGGAACCGCAAGGGCCTGATCTCCGAGACCGGTCAGCGCAAGCAGGCGTTCGGCGTGCTGGCGGGCTACTATGAGCGCAAGGAAAGCGGCAAGTAACGCCGGGCAGAGGGTCCCCGGGGAAAGCCACCAAGCGCGCTTGCGATAGGGTTAAGAGCAATCCCAATCGTCATGCCGGCCTCGTGCCGGCATCCACCGTGCCACACACCCGGCAGCCGTTGGTCAAGTACCAGGGCGGATGCCGGGACGAGCCCGGCATGACGAGGGAATGTTTATTCTGACATCCAAAGGATGCGAAGGGCGGCAATCGCGCCAGCGCACCACGCTAGCTTCATATGCGATGGCCCTACCTCCCGGCAGGGTCGGGACATCAACCCAGCGCCGTGACGAACGCGCGGGCGCGGATGCCGACCTCCGCCGCCGTCATCCCCGGTTTATAGAGCGCCGAGCCGAGACCGAAGCCGGCCGCGCCTGCCTCGCGCCACGGGGCCATACCTTCCGGGACGATGCCGCCGACCGGCAGCACGCGCACATCCTTGGGCAGGATTGCCCGCATCGCCTTTAGCACCACGGGGCTGGCGGCTTCGGCGGGAAACAGCTTGAGCGCGGTCGCGCCCGCGCCGAGGGCGGCGAACGCCTCGCTCGGCGTGGCGATACCGGGCAGCGACACCAGCCCTGCGGCGGCGCTGGCGCGGATGACGTCGATATTGGTGTTGGGCGAAATCACCATCCGCCCGCCGGCGTCGCGCATCGCCGCGACCTGGTCGACGGTCAGCACGGTGCCGGCGCCGATCATCGCCCGGTCCCCAAAAGTGGCGGCCAGGCGCGCGACGCTGTCGAGCGGATCGGGCGAATTCATCGGCACCTCGATCAGCGTGAAGCCTGCCGCGACCAGTTCCTCGCCGATCGCGACGACTTCGTCGGGGCGCACGCCGCGCAGGATGGCGATCAGCGGACAGACGGCAAGGGCGGCGTCGAAGGCGGCAAGCGAAGTCACGAGAGAGGAGCTCCTATCCTGGAAATACCGGCGACGAACGCCGCCTGACTGTCGATGATCGTCCCAGTCCGTCCGTTGACCTCGATCGCCGCGGCATACAGGCCGCCCAGCACCGGGTCGGCTAGAATATAGGCCGTGTCGAACGGACGTTCCGCGACGCGCGCGGCAACATCGGCGCCGATGATCAAGCCGCTGGCGAAGGACGCGGCGTCGGCGTCGTCGCGCAGGCCCAGCAGTTTCGCCGCGCGGATGCCGAACAGCGAGGCGGTCAAATCGCGCTTCGCTCCCTCGCGCACGCCGTCGCGGAAAGCGTCGCCCAGCGCGACGTCGGCGCCCAACTGCGCCGACAGGATGCCGTGCGCACGGACCAGGGCGAACAATTCGCCGGTCATCGCGGTGGTGAAGCGCATAATGCGCGATCCCGCCATCTCGACCCATTTGCAATGGGTGCCGGGCTGGACGAGCAACGCATCGGGCGGTGTCAGGCCAGCCGCGACGGCGCCCAGCAATTGCACTTCCTCGCCACGCATCACGTCGCCGCGCGTGCCGTCGCTGAACGACACTCCGGGAACAATCGCGGTGCGCTCGTCGATGCGCAGCAGGTTGTCGCCGAGATCGTCGAGACCGGCAGGCGCCGGCACATACCGCGCCTCGCGCCAGCCGATCGTCGACCCGACCATTCCCGCCATCAGCACCGGTAGGTCGCCGAACCGGGCACGGATCGCCGCCAGCTCGCCCGCAAAGTCGCTGACCGCGGTCACGCCGAGCGCATCGCGCTCGGTCGCGACGACCGCGCCGTCCCCGATCCGGTAGACGCGCCGATTGGTCGTGCCCCAATCGATGGCCAGCAAGGATTGCGGGCTCATTCCATCACCACCAGGTCGCATAGAGCGCGATCAGGATCACCACGATCAGCCCCGCAGCGATGTTGAACCCCATCGTCGTGCGGAACGAAACGCCGCGCATCGTGATCAGATTGCTCTCCGCGCGGGCCGGGCGGAGCAAAGATACGACCACCGCCAGCGCCAGCGCTACGAAAAAGACGATCGACATGCGGTTGATGAACGGGATCGCGTTGAGCATCGCCGAGCCGCCCCAGGCGGCGGGAAACCAGAAGATGAAGCTCACGACGACCGATGCGATAGCGCCGACCAGCGCGCCCATCTCGGTCGCGCGCGGCCAGAACAGGCCGAGCAGGAAGATCACCGTTATCCCCGGGGTCACGAAGCCCGAAAATTCCTGGATATATTGGAACGCCTGATCGAGGTTGCCGAGCAACGGACGCGCCGTCGCCATCGCGATGACGATCGCCAGGGCCGCGGCGATCCGGCCGACCAGCACCAGATGCTTCTCGTGCTCGATCGATCCGGCGGCGTCCTCGGCGCGCGTCTGCACGCCTTTCCTCTTGGCGTAGATGTCGAGCGTGAAGATCGTCGCGATCGAATTGATCTTGGACGCGGTCGACGCGATGATCGCCGCGATCAGCGCCGCGAAGACCAGGCCGAGCAAGCCGGTCGGCAACAGCCGCATCATCGTCGGATAGGCCTGGTCGGGCTTGGTCAGCCCCGGCGCCAGCACGACGGCGGCGATCCCCGGCAGCACGATGATCACCGGCATCAGCAGCTTTAGAAAACCCGCGAACACGACGCCGCGCTGCGCCTCCGACAGGCTCTTCGCCGCCAACGCCCGCTGGATGATATATTGGTTGAACCCCCAATAGCTGAGGTTCGCGATCCACATCCCGCCGACCAGCACGGCGACGCCGGGCAGATCCTTGTAATGCGGATTGTCGGGCGACAGAATCATGTCGAAATGGTCGGGCACGCGTCGCGTCAGCTCGGTGAAGCCGGCGATGATACCGGCATCGCCACCGATCTTGCCGAGCGTCAGATACGCGATGACTAGCCCACCGAGTACGAGCAACGTGACCTGGACGATATCGGTCAACGCGACCGCCTTGAGCCCGCCGCGCAGCTGATACAGCAACGCGAAGGCGCCGAGCCCGATCAGCGCTACATCCTGGTTGATGCCGGTCACTTGCGTCACCGCGATCGATCCCAGCCAGATGATCGAGGTCAGGTTCACGAACACGTAGAGGATCAGCCAGAAGACCGCCATCACGGTTCGGATCGTCGGCCCGAACCGCTGTTCGAGGAATTGCGGCATCGTGTAGATCTTGTTGGCGAGGAAGATCGGCAGGAACCATTTGCCGACAATCAGCAACGTCGCCGCCGCCATCCATTCGTAGGAGGCGATAGCGAGGCCGATGGCATAACCGGACCCCGACATGCCGACGATCTGTTCGGCCGAGATATTGGCCGCGATCAGCGACGCGCCGATCGCCCACCAGGGAAGGTTCTTGGACGCCAGGAAATAGTCGGACGAATCCTTGGTGTGCCCCGCTTTCTCCCGGCTGACCCATTGGGCGAGCCCGAAGATACAGACGAAGTAGATCACGACGACCGCGATATCGATGGTGGCGAGCTGCATACGCTTTCCCTTCCCCTCCGGAACCGGATTTCAGCAACGGCTGAAACGGTGGCGCCGCCGGTCCGGCGACGCCGGAACCGACTCTACCGGCGACGGCCGCCGGCGGCCTGACCTGTCGTCAGACGATAGGTCATGATGTTACGATAGACCTGGCCGGGCGCCAGGCGCGCGGAACCGAAGGCCGGCTGATTGGGCGTATCCGGAAAGAGCTGCGGCTCCATCGCGATCGCGTCGCCCTCGCGATAGATGCGCTTCGCTTTTCCCGAAGACGTGCCGTCGAGAAAATTGCCCGAATAGAATTGCAGGCCGGGCTGGTTCGACCAGAGCTCGAAGCCGCGCCCGGATTTGGGATCGAAGACGCGCGTCATCAAATGCTGATCGGGTGTGATCCGGCGTTCGAGAATCCAATTATGGTCATATCCGCGGCCATTGACGAGTTGCACGTCACGCGCGTCGCGCACTCGCTCGGCGATCACATGCGGGGTGCGGAAATCGAATGCCGTTCCCTTGACCGGCCGCACCTCTCCCGTCGGGATCAAGCCGTCGTCGACCGGCAAATAGGAATCGGCCGGGATCGTCACCATCAATCCCATCGCGCCATTGTCCGATCCCTCGCCGGAAAGGTTCCAATATGCGTGGTTGGTGATGTTCGCGATCGTCGGCGCGTCGGTGGTCGCACGATATTCGATGCTGAGCGCGTTCTTCTCGTCGAGCGAATAGGTCGCATCGACGGTCAGCGTGCCGGGATAGCCCTGATCGCCGTCGGGGCTGACATAGCGCAACGTCACCGACGCCGTGGGACCCGATTTCACCGACACCACCGACCACAGCACCTTGTCGAAGCCGGCCGTGCCGCCATGCAGCGAATTCTTGCCGTTATTGACCGGCAAGCGATAGTCGCGCCCGTCGAGCGAAAAGCGGCCGCGGGCGATGCGGTTGGCGAACCGCCCCACCGTCGCGCCGAAATATTGCGGCGTCTTGAGATAGTCGTCGATCGTGTCGTAGCCGAGCACGACATCGGCGCGCTTTCCGGTGCGGTCGGGCATCACCAGCGACTGCAGCGATGCGCCATAAGCGATCACCGTCGCCGACACACCGGCCTTGTTGGTCAGCGTCACAGCCGGCACCGACCGCCCGTCGGGTAGCCGGCCAAAACTCGATTGCCGCGCCTCCGCGGCCAGCGCCGGTGTGGCTGCCCCGATCAACAATGCGGCGAGTGCGAGTGAGCGCAGGACCATGTCAGTCTCCTTCATCCTAAGTAACGATAGGGGGAAATGCCGCGGCAACCGGGGTCGACTTCGAACAGGCACCCGGCCTGGGGCTCGTCGACGCCATCGGCCGCCGAGGTCACGAACATCCGGTCGAGCGCGTCGCCGGCGAACGCTACATTGGTGATCTGCGACGCCGGCAAGGCGATGATACGCTCGCGACGGCCCGCGGGATCGAACCGCGCCACGCACGACCCGCCCCAGCAAGCCACCCATAAATGGCCCTCGGCGTCGATCGTCATGCCGTCGGGATGACCCCAATCGGGCTCGAACACGATATGCGGTTCGCGCGCGCCGACACTGCCATCGTCATGGACGGGATAGCGGAAGATCGTGTCGAGCGCGGTGTCGGTGTGGAACAGGAACCCGCCGCCGATCGCGGGACCATTGGGGATGGTATAGCCGTCCTCGATCCGCGTCACCCGGCCATCGGGATCGAGCCGGTAGAAAGCGCCGCTCGGGCGGTCGCAGGTCAACGGCATCGAGCCGGCCCAGATACGTCCGGCGGCATCCGCCTTGGCATCGTTGAAGCGATTGCCGTCGCGCTCGGGCTCTGGCGCGGCGATCGTTTCGATCATCAGTGGATCGAGCGACAGCGCGACGAAGGCACGCCCGAGCCCGGCGACGAACCCGCCCTGCTCGCGCTCGATCAGCCAGCCGATCGTGTCGGGCATCGACCAATCGTCGACGCGGCCGCTGGACAGATCGAGGCGATTGACGCGCGCGCCGAGGATATCGACCCAATAGAGCGCGGCCTCGCGGGCGGACCATACCAGCCCTTCCCCTAAAAGGTCGCGACGATCGCGTTCGATTGCCTGGACGTGGGGCATCAATGGCTGCCCAATCCCCACCCCGCCATGTCCGAACCCATCAACCCCTCCGTCTCCTTACCCTCGTAATCAGGGTCGTTGTCACCGGGTTGATAGCGTCAATCAAAAAGATAGGAACCCTATTTGTCTTACAAAATAACGCAGAGCTCGAAAGCTAGTGGGTCGACGGCAAGCCGAAGCGCACGACCAGCCGGATTTACCGACCAGGATCGCGACGGTCGGATCGGCACGATGCGAAAACATCCCGGCAAATATCCGCAGCCTCGCGCGACCGTCACGATAGCGGCCCGGCGCCGCGGCACGCGGTTGTTCGCCGCCCCTCCTGATCGTCCGGCGCGCGGCGGCGGCGACCTTGCATTTCCGGCGCTATCTCGATCGCGCGGCGACTTCTCCCGTCTACGGTCGGCGCGCCCGGGCCCCGCCGTCAGCGATTTCAATGCGGTATGGTCCACCACACTTCTATTAGTTGCTCACTTGCTTCGCTGAGCATCCGGGAAGACCACGCCAAAGGTTATCCGCGCCTTTACCACGCCGGACGACCGCATCTTCACACGTCACCGTCATAAGCATCCTCGCGTTTCTATCCAAGGATGCCGACATGAAGAACGTTTGTATTGCTTTAGTCGCGGCTTTCGCGGTCGCATCTCCGGCCGCCCAGGCGGTCGATCCCCATGTTGCGGTCAGTTCGGCCCAGTACACGATCGGCATCAGCGGCTATGTGCCGGTGGTGTGCCGCGCGACGGTCGATGCGGCAATGGTCCCCGCCCAGGGTGGCCAGGTTTCGCTCGGCTCGCTCAACGAGTTCTGCAACAGCCCCAATGGCTATGAGGTCTATGCCGATTATTCGGCGAACATGGCCAAGGCGAGCCTGCTGGTCGATGGCCACAAGCTCCCGCTCGGCAAGGACGGTACTGTCCGCGTGACCAAGTCGAACCGCGCGGGCATTGCTGCCCACGCGGTCTCGCTGGATTTGCCGAAAGGTATCGAGCCGGGCGCGATATCGTTCCGGATCGTCGCGCTATAAGGCGGGACAATTCTGTTGCGATGGCACCGTCGACAATAACGGTGTCACCGTGACGGTGATTGTGTCGCTATAGAGCGAGGCGGGCGTCTTGCCTTGCCCGCCCTCGAGCAACGTCGCCCGGATCGGCAGGATGCCGGCCGCCGCGTCGAGGCCGGCGCGCACGCAGGTGACTGTCGTGAAGGTCGGGCTGGCGGTCGTTCGGGCCTGCCCGAGGAACAGCGCCTTGTACGCGAGCGTCTGGTTGGCATTGCCCAGCGAGCCGCCGGCGAAGGTCAGCTTGTAGTTGTTCTGCGAGGCGATATCGACCTTGTAAGGTCCGGAGCTGGCGACGCGGATATAGTTGGTGGTCGGCGTCGTATAGGTCGCCGGCGCAGCCAGGACCTGCGTGGTGGTCAGGTTGCCGACCTCGCCAAAGTCGAGATTGGTGCCGACATAGCTTGCCTGCAGGCCGCTGAGCACGACTACGTTGACGACGATCGCGTTGGTGACCGTGCCGGTATCGGTGAACGGCCCACCGCCGCCAGTACCGTTGCAGCTGTAGACGATGTCGAACGGCAGGGTCGATCCGGCGTTGATGTTGAGATTGGCGGGCAGTTGCAGCGTCAAGTTGAGCGTGAACGTATCCGAGCCGGCATTATTTCCCGAGAATGCCCAGCGGAATACGCCGGGCGCCGGGCTGCCGGCATTGATGTTGAGGATCGGCGGCGACTGGTTGGTACCGAAGAAGATATTGCTGCCGGTCGGTCCGCCCGACCCGGATCCCGTCGCGCTGATCGGGATCAGCACGGTGCCGTTCTGCGCCGCGGTCGTTCCCTTGACGTAGAATTCGATATTCGCGGTTTTCTCGCCCCCCGACCCGTTGACGCGCGACAATTGCACGCCGGTCAGGTTGATCGAGGTCGTAGTCCCGTTGAATGGATCGTAGGTCAGATTGGCGGTACCGCCGCTGACCGTGGTGAGGCCGCATTTGCCGACGGCGAACGCCGCGCCGGGAGATAGCCCGGCGGCGACTGCCAGCCCCAGAAGTGCGTGTCGAAACAGAGACAAGGCCATACTTACTGCCCTTTGACCGCTTTGAGTTCGTCGACCCGGACAAGACCGTCCGCGTCGCCGGGAATGGTGATCTCGAAGACGGACTTCTTGTCGTCGAGCATGTTGATGCGCCATTTGCCTGGCGCCAGCCCACCGATGCCGAACCGGCCTTCACGGTTGGTGAACACCGTGATCGGCGTGCGTTCGGGATGCGCGAGTTCGACCGCGGTGCCGCTGACCAGCGAGACGGGCTCGCCGTCAATGTCGAGCAAGCGGCCGACCGCGGTCACCGAATAGGCGGATCCGACTACGAGTCTGTAACCACTCCGGTACGGCGGCAGCAGCCGGAACGACCCCTGGCCGAGATCGACGCCCGGTTTGGCATTGGGTGCGTCGACCGCGATCGTCCGCTCGGCATAGGAGCTCAGGCTGGGCTCGGTGCCGGCCCTGAGCGCGCCGCTATTCGCGGTATAGCCGAACGGCGACGGCGACACGACGACGTTGGTGCCGTCGAGCTTCTTGTACGGCGTGACGATCGCGAAGCTGTCGTAGATCGGCCGTCCGACCGAGAAGGCGCCGTCGGCGATCGCCAGCGAGCTGCCGAAGCGGAACGACGTGCGCTGCGACGTGACGCTGCCGAACGTGTCCTGGAACGTCCCGAAGTGGCTGATGCCCAATTCGGCGCGGTTGGTGTAATAATTGCCGGTGAAGTTGATTCCCGACCCGGCATCGCTGCGTTCGACATCGGCGGTCATGTTGTACGATCCGACCCCCTGTCCGTAGAGCGTCTGGAACGATGTCCGGACTCGGTTGCCACGACTATCATAGTCGGTACGCGCGGTGGAATAACGGCCAAGCCGGATGACAAGCGAGACCAGCCCGCCGAACCGCGACCCAAAGGTATCGCGTTCCCAGCGCGCATCGGCGGTCACCGTCGCGGTCGAGGATATCCGATAGCCGGTGGTGACCCGGTAGGTATGCAAATCGGGTTGCGCTCCGCGCCCCTTGGAGAAGCGCCCATCGAACCCGGCATAGAGCCGCTCGCTGAAGGTGTGCGAATAGCCGCCGCCCACTTCGAACTGGAACTGGTTGTCAGGCACCAGCACGCCGAGCGGGGCGAAATAGCGACTGCGCGTTTCGACAAAGATATTGAGCGAATCGGCTTGCCCACCCGAGCGCTGGATCAATCGCTGGAAGGTCAGCGTCGCGGCGTGGCCGGTATGCGACCCCTTCATGTTCGACAGCGAGAAATTGCCGGCAAAGGTACCGAACGGCGTCGCAACGACTGCCTCGACGCCACCCATCTGGGTGTTCTTGTCGGCCTGGGCATTGACGCCCAGGGTCAGGAAGTCGCTGATGCCGCGGCGATAAAAGCCGGTGAAGGCGAATTTGTCGGTATAATGCGGTCCGTGCAGGCCGAGCGGATTGAGCACGCCGGCATAAAGGCCGAATTCGCTCAATCCCTTGGCCAGCTGCGACTGGTCGAGGAACAGGTTGAACCGCAACAGGTCGGTCCGCCCGGTATCGTCGATCACCGACAGGCGGATGTCGTTCGCACCCTGGGTGAACGGGAAATCGCGCAGATTATAGGTGCCTGGTGCCAGCTGCAGCCGCCGGACGATCTGTCCGTTGACCTGGACCTCGACGGTCGAGGGGCGGCTGAGCTGGAAACTGCGGTCGCCGCGCGGACGGACCAGCTGCTGCGGCTGGAGCACGCTGTACGAGCGGAAGATCGACAGGCCGGCAATGTCGGGCGCCGACTGGAAACCGCGCGAGACGGTTTGCAGGTCGCCCGCCGTCCAGCGCACCAGATTCTTCTCGTCGTCATAGACGAGCCGCGATCCGAGCCGCTGGAAATCGACGCCGTTCGATCCGGGCTGCCAGATCGCTTCGCCCTCGGCGACCACGCCGCCGATCCGCGTCGCGCCGTCGAGCGAGAAGATCGGCGAGGCGAACCCCTTGGCGCCGCCGGCATGGATATAATCTTCCGAGCCGCGGATGTTGAGATAGGCGCTCCAATCCGCCGGCGTGGCAAAGGTGCCGACCCGGTTGCGGTCGAGCGGACTGACCGTCAGCGACCGCGACGCGCGCCGCTCGGCGGCGATCGTCAGGTTGAGCTCGAGCGTCTGCGGATTGTAGCGGATGCCGACACCCGCCGCCTCGAAATCGGCCGGAGTCAGCACCGCCTTGGTCGACAGGCTCGATTGGATCGCGGTGAAGGATTGCTGGTTGAGGACGTTCGACAGCAAGTCGAGCAGGCGCTGCGCCGGAAATTCCAGCTTGCTGCTGGCGGTGATCGTCAACGGCATGTCGCCGAGATACGTCCCGCCGTCCTTGACCGGCACCGTCAGGACGATGTCGCGCCCGGTCGGATTGAGTGTGGCTTGCGGTTGATCGGTCGGTGCGGTCGGCGCGTCGATCGTGACGCGCCGCTCCTGCGCTTGCGGCACCGTGTTTTGCTGGCTGTCGCTATTGGCTCGCGCCGGCGCGCACAGACCGCCGATGCTCGCGCTCGCAAGCATCACAGCGATCATGCGGCTCTGGAGCCGCTTAGCCGTCCGGCGTGAAGCTGACATCGACGCTGCCCCCATCAACCGGCAACTCAATCGGCAGCGACATGCGCCGCGTCTGGTTGGCCCCCACCAAACCGAACCCAATCGTTTGCTGCGTTTCCGGACCCGACAAGGTGCGGCGGAACACTTCCTTGCCCGCGGCGTCCTTCTCGACGATGCGCAGCCGTCCTTCCGACAGATAGCCGTACGCGGTCGACGCGTTGGTCAAGGTGACCAATGGAATCGGCTTGCCCGCCGGATTGTGCCCGATCTCCGCGCTCTGCACCTTGATCGCCGGCTTCGCGCCATTCGGCGCGATGCTGACCAGCACCTGGAAATTGTACAGGATCTGGATCGCCGACTGCCCCGCCGGCAACTTCACCGGCAGCTGCGCCACCGTGACGTAATAATGCTTGCTGGTCTTGAGCTCGGGGTCACCGACATATTGCACGCGGAACGACTGCGTCTGCCCCGGCTGGATCAGCGCCTGGGGCGGAAAGATCAGCAGATCGCCTGGATCCTTGCCCGTTTCCTTGACGCCATTCTCGTCGAACTCGAGCGATTGCACGCGCAGCTCGACCGGCAACGGCGTCGCGAACGTGTTCTCCACGGTGATGATCTGAGTCATCCCGTTGCCCGATTGCTTCAGGTTGATGATGACCGGCTGTACCGTCATCGCCACCGCGATCTGCTGTGGCAGAACGAGAGCGGCCGCAAAGGCCGCACTCATCAATATCCTCTTCATTCTCTTCACTTCCCCCTCCCGCTGGGTCGTTTAGAAGGCTGCTTCAAATTGTACCGTCACCGTGTCCGCATAGCGCCCGGCGACCAGCGCCCCGCCCCCCGGCGGAACCGCGATCGTCAGGCCCATGTCGCCCGCGCCGCCATCGGCGGAGGCGATCGCGAGGACATTGTTGTTGATGGTCTGCACGCTGGCGTTCTGACCCGCCCAGCTCGCACTGATCTGATAGCCGACGAATTCGCCGAACCCGGTCGGCGATTGCCGGTTGCGCGCATTGCCGCCGTCGCGCAGCAGACCGCCATTGCTGCTGGTGACCGTCAGCCGATGCGCGGCGTTGCAGATCACCGGCAACGACAGGTTGATCGCGGCGCCGCGCGGTTGCGCGGTCAGCGGATCGCCGAACTCGGTGATCAGGATCTCGCCGCTCGTCGCGCCGGTACCCGAAAAACTGGCGTTTTGTCCGCCCGACGCGGTCGGCGCATTGAGCACGCAGGCCGGCGGCGCGCGTCCGGCGATCTCCAGCCGGCCCTGGCCGGTATCGATGGTGTTCTGCGCGTGCGCCGCGACGGTCGTCGCGAGCAGGGCAGGAACGATGAGGGCGATGCGGTGCATCAGCGCGGCTCCACGAATATCCGCATCGTGTCGGCATAATCGCCGGCCAGTAGCGGAGCGTTGTCGCGGGTGTTGGACGCACCCGGTGCGATGTTGAGCTTGAGGTCGATCTCGCCCGCCGTCGGCAGGTCGATGTTGAATTGCTGGTCGTTGACCCGGCGCGCCTGGGCGTCGGCGTTGAGCACGCCGTTGACCACGCCCCACATCACCGTCGCGCGATAGGGCACGGCCGAGCCGAAACCGGGCGCGGGCGGCTGGGTGCGCTGCAGCGTCGGCCACAAGCCGTTATTCTGCGATTCGAGGCGCAGCCGGTGCGGATAGTTGCACACCGCGTCGAACTTCACGTCGACCGACGCGGCGCTGACCGCCAGCGTGGTCGGATCGATCATCTGGTCGATCTGCAGCGTGTTGCCGCTCAGCCCGCGGAAATTGATCTGGCTACCCGCCGACAGCCGGGGCGAGCCCACCGCGCATACCGGCGGGGCATTGCCTGTAACCGGCAGGGTCTTGGTCGCCACGGTCGACTGGGCAAATGCGGGGGATGCCCAGGCGAGGAGCCCGCCGACGACCAAGACCGTTTCAAGGCGGAAGCCGCGTGTCATCTCAGGACGCCACGGCCAACGTAACGGTGACGTTGCCCTGATAATTGGTGTCGGCGACCAGCCGCTGGGTCGCGCCGCCATTGGTCGAGAAACTGCCGACCGAGACGGTGATGTCGCCCGAAAACGCCGTCGCGCGCGTCTGCACCGCGGCGGGGTTGCTGCCCGCGCCGGTCGCGAAGGCGGCCGGTGTCGTCGTCCAGCCGCTGGCGGTGGCGGTATAGTCGACCACCCGCGAGAAGCCGGCCGGTGGCGTGCTGGTAAAGGTCTGCGCGGCCATCGGCGTCGCGTTGACGGTGATGGTGCTGCGCGCGCTGCAGAACGAGCCCGACAGGACCTTGGGCGGCGCCGCCAGGTCGGTCCGCAACAGGCCGGTATTGATGTCGATCAGCACGCCCATGTCGAACGTTCCGCCGGTGCCGGCGATCGTTCCGCCGACGCACATTGCGGGCACGTTGCCGACGACGGCGAAGTTCTTGGTATCGGTGTCGCTGCTCTGGGCCGCGGCAGCGCCGCTCCAGGCGATCGCGACTGCTGCAGCCGACAAAGCGGCCAGGCGCTTCAGGTTATGCGTCATGATCACTCTCCCCCCGACGCGACCGGTCCGAGCTTGACCACGACCAGGCCGCTATAGGCGCCGGCGGTGAGCAGGAAGTCGGACGGTGCGGTGAAATTGGACAAGGTGACATCGAGATCGGCGACCTTGGGCGCCGGCTGTGTCGGTCCGGTCGCCGATGCGGTCGGCGATCCGCCCCCGGCGGTGGCGGCGGTGGTGACCGTCGCCGAGCCCGCCGCCCAGTTGGTCACGTCGGCGGTATAATTGACCGCCTTGGCGAAGCCGGGCTCGACCGCGCTGGCGTCGTTCGACACCAGAGCCGTCGCGGTCACCGTGATGGCCGATCCCGCGAAGTTGCAGAACGAGCCCGGCAAGGTGACCGTGCGCGGTGCGATGACGGCGATCTTGCCGACCCTCGCCCCCGACGTGTTCGCCATCTGGCCGACATCGACCGGCGCGGGCGTCGGCGTGCCGAGCATGCACAGCTTGGCGACCGTGCCCGAGACGCCGACATCGGCGGTTGCGGTGTCGGTGGCCTGGGCGTGCGCGATACCCGGAAGGGCGACCGCGGCGAGCAGGGTAAGAGCGAGGCGCTTCATCACAGCTTCTCCATCAGGACCGGTCAGGGCAACGCCACGGCGGGCGTCAGCGTCACCAGCACCTGACCCGTATAGTCACCAGCGACGAGCAGCCCGCTGGTGGGGCTCGACGAACCCGACAGCGTGACCTTCACGTCGCCCGTGAACAGGCCGACCGGAACCGCGCTGCCGGCACCGTCGGTCACCGACGTGTCGGTGGCGTTGGCGCTATTGGCGGTAGCGGTCGCGGTGTAGTTCACGACGCGGTCGAAGCCGGCCGGCGGCGTGGTGGTGAAGGTCGTGTTGACCAGGCGCTGCGCTTCCACGCTCATCGTGGCGGCAGTGCCGTTGCACCAGCCCTGCAAGGTGCGGGTCTGTCCATCGAGCTTGCTGGGATCCAGCTTGCCCGCGGTAGCCCCCGTTCCCTGCAGCGACAGCTCGCCGGCATTGATCACGTCGGACGGCAAGGTGAACTGGCAACGGTCGGCGACCGAGCCATTGATCGTAACCGTACCCGTCGCATTCTGCGCGGCGGCGGGCAACGCTGCCGAGGCGGCGATGATCGCTGCGGCGGCAAGGATCGAGGTCTTCATGTCAAACATTCCCCGTTTGGAGGTCGATTACGCGCCCGGCTTGATCACGACGGTGATCTTGCCCGTGTAGGTCGGATCCGCGGCCAGCAGGTCGGTGGCGGTGTTGGTGCGGAAGTTCGACGCGCTGATGGCGATGTTGTCCGAGCCGTTATTGGCTAGGCGTCCGCCGATCGCGGTATCGGCACCGGGGGCAGCGGCGCTGTCGTTGGTGAACGGGCCCGCGGCGCCGGCAGTCGTGGTCACCGCGACGCTGGCGGTGAAGTCGATGCTGTTGTCATAGCCGCCGCCGCCAAGCGCGGTAGCCGCCGTGATCGGATCGGCGTCGACGCTGATCGTCGGCGCGGCCGAGGTGCAGACGACGCGAGCGGTGAGCCCGGCGCTGGCGTTGAAGGAGGCGGCGAGGTCGGTGCGCATCTTGCCGGTGGTGTCGGCGAGTTCGCCGAGCGCAACGGTCGTACCGAAAGTCGAGCCATTGCCCGGAACGACCAGGCACTTCGGCGCCACCGAACCGGTGATGTTGACCGTACCCGTCACGTTCTGCGCCGCGGCAGGAGCCGCAATCGCGATCATCGAACCGGCGCCGAGCGCCATAAGCATGAACTTTTTCACTTTACTGTCCCTTTCAAAAAGACTGCGAATAGCGAGCACTGCCCCCCCGGACGGTTTCGCCCCCTCGATTGAACCATCGGCCGGATTCCACGAGGGTAGAAACCGGACGTTTTGTGCGGGCGTCCTCATGACGCCGCGCTCACCGTCACCGTGAGGGTGTCGGAATAGGAGCCGCTGACCAGCGAGCCCGGGCCGCCATAAGCGGGGGCGCTGACGCGGAGATATGTGCCGGGCTGATTGACCGACGTGGAATTGAGCAGCAGGCCCTGCGACTGGCTGACCGGGCCGCGGAACGTGCAGGGCGCGCCGGATGTGGCGGTCAGCGTCGAAACCGCGCACGATCCGGTCGCCGTCGCGGTCGATCCGACCACGTTGAGCGCCACGGTATAAGGTGCGAGCGTGATATAACCGGTCGGCACCGAGCCGGCGGTCAACAGGCCGCCATTGGCCGAGACCACCGCGACCCGCGAAGGCCCGGTGCAATCGAGCGCGAAGGTGAAATCGTGGTTGAGACCGAGGACGTCGAAATCGGGCTGCGAATAGGTGCCCGAGGGCGCCGACCCGGTGGCGAAGCCGCAATGGCCGCCGACCGACGCGGTGACCATCACCGGCAGGTCGCGATGGCCGCCCACCACGCCCGGCTGACCGTCAGCGTAGACCGTTTGCGCGGCGGCGCCCTGCGGAAGCAGCGCGATGCCGATCGCCAACACGATCGTAGTCAATGAACCCCGGCAAGTCACAGTTCGCTGCCCCTCCCGGACAAATGAACGATGGCCCTTTTGTTGACGAGGTAGCTAAAAACGCAAGAAGAATTTTTTACCCTTCATTAACCAATTCAGGTAACCTGTAGAATATATGGTATAGCGACGGTTATTAGCGTTATATCCTTGGGTATAGGGAATCATTATAGATACGAAATTGTCTGTTTATTATTGGGACAAAACTTTCAATCCAAAGTCAGACGAAAAATCTATTGTATAAAATGTCGAAAATAATTCGATTATATAACTTTGGTTTCCGATAGCTAGTCGGCGCCATACTTCAATCGAACGTCACGCGTTTGCGCCCCTCCCGGCACGAAGGCCAAGCACTGCTTTGGAATATAGTTACTCCTTCGTGTACTATTATGACTTTGTTAAGTTCGATTGTTAACGCTTGGACGGAAGCGACATGGCCGACTCGGCGCGACTCGGCGACGGACCGCACCGAATCGGCGGTGAGTCGCGGAACAAAAGTTCACGAATCAAATCAGAATGATCCCCTGAGCGCGGAATCGAAGGATATATCCCGATCGTCGCGCGCGGCGGCCAGTGCCGCCCCTGGATCCGGTCGCGATCGCCAGGGAAGGGCTCTAATATTAGGTCCGATCGATATTAGGACGGATCGGCAGTCGCCCCCGCCATTCGTCATGCCGGCCTCGTGCCGGCATCCACCGCAGCCATTCACAGCGCGGAGAATGCGGAACCCTAATTCCCACCCCTCCCCGCACCATAAAGGAACACCGGACAATTCCCGCCCGGAACCTTTACGAGACGGCAACGATTTCGGTTGATACTCTGGGTTAACAACCGAAGGGGGTGGAATGCGGTCGTTGAGCGAATACCCGGCGGGCAGAGCGCTGACCGCGCGCAGCCTGGCATTGGTCTGCAAGCTGGAGGTCGGGTTGCCCCGGCTGATGCTGATCTGGGTGTTGTTCGCCGGCTTTGCCTGCGGCCTGCGCGTCGCCTTTTCCGCGACCCCGATCCTGACGCCGGGCGACGAGCTCGGCAATGCGCTCCCCTATCTGTTGCTGGTCGTCGCGCCGATCGTCACCGTCCTGCTCGGCCTGTCCGCCTTTCCGGCGACGGCGCTCCATGCCCAGCCGACGCAGCGCCTGGCGCGGTTCGGCCGGTGGCGCCGGGTCGACGCGGTCACTGCGCGATCGATGCCACTATACGGTGCGACCGGGTTCATGGCCTCGTTGCTGGTCGGTATCCTGATCAACGTCCCCGTCCGCACCTTCGAGTTCCTGACCGGCATCCCGGCTTTGGGCGGCATGGCGCCCGATTGGTTCCGCACGCTCTATGCGATGATGCTGGCCGACCTGGTGCTGCTGTCGTGCCTCTACGCCCTCGCCTTCGTGCTCGCGCTGCGGCACGTGCCCTTGTTTCCGCGCTTCCTGGCCGCCGTCTGGGCGATCGATATATTGATGCAGATCTGCATCGCGCGCGTGATGGGCAATGTCGCCAACCTGCCGGGAACGGTGGGCGCCTCGCTCTCCGACATGCTCGAGGGCAATCTCAAGAAAGTGCTGATCAGCGTCGCGATCTGGCTGCCCTATCTGCTGCTGTCGCGCCGTGTGAACCTGACCTATCGCTGGCGGGTTCCGGCCTGAGCCGTTCGCCTGTAATAGGGGCGAATGGGGCGGGTTCATTCGAGTGATATCTTGCGTCGCGCCGCGATGATCGATGGCATCGCCGGCCGATAGCCCGTCGCCGCCGCGCAAGCCGCCGGCCTGGCCGTTGGCGGTGGCGCTGGCGCTGGTGGTCGTGGCCGGCGCACTGCTGTGGAATACAGAACTGGTCGGTGATGTAGCGTGGCAGATATGGGTCGCGCGTCAGCTTGCCCATGGCGTCACTCTTTATACCGACATCATAGAGGTAAATCCGCCTTTGTGGTTCTGGGCGGCGATACCGGTCGTCGATCTGGCGCAGCTGATGGGCGTGAGCAGTTATCATGTCCTGATCGCGTCGGTGCTCGCGCTCGATATCATCGCGCTCCTGCTTGTCCGCCGGCTGTGCCGCGATCTGCAGAGCGGCGTACTGATCGTCCTTGGTTTTCCCGTCATCACCCTGTTCGCCTTTCTCGACGTGTTCGGGCAGCGCGAGCATCTGACCCTCATCGCGATCGTGCCCTACCTCGTCCTCGTGGCGCGCCGAGCCGAGGGACTGGCAACGGGCAAAACGATCGCGATCGCCTGCGGAATCCTTGCCGCTTTCGGTATCGCGCTCAAGCCGTACTTCCTCCTCGTCCCGGTGGCGTTGGAAATCCTGCTTCTGGTTCGTACGCGCCGTCTGCCATTCAGGCCGGAGAACCTCGCATTGGGCGGGTCGCTCGTCGGCTACGCGTTGAGTGTCCTGCTGTTCGCCCGCGCCTATTTCGTCGCTAGTCTGCCGACGCTGATGATTTATCAGGGCAACCATAGTCCGATGGCCTATCTTTTGACGCAGCCGGTCGCGGCGATGGCGTGTCTATTGCTGTTGAGCATGACGCTTTACGGCCGGCCGCGCTCATCGATTGCCCAGGCCGCGCTGATCGCCGGTCTGGCGTTTCTGGCCGCCTATTTCCTGCAGGGGAAAGGCTGGCGCTATCATGGCGTGCCGGCGATGGGATGTTTTGCGCTCGCCATTGTGGCGGAAGCGGAGCGGATTCGTCGCGACAACTTATCTCTCGCCGCGCGCGGCGGCGTCGCGTTAGTAATGCTGACGATAATCTGCGTGGCCGCTCCGCTCGTTCGCGGCATGCGGACCAGGGATCCTGCGAATGCGCTGCTCGCTACAAGTGATTTGCACGCGGGCGACGTCGTCGCGGTACTTTCGGGGAGCGCTTATTGGCCGATTCCGGAGGAACGCCATTTCGTCTGGCCTTCGCGTTCGGTGACCTATTCCCCCTTATTCTATGCGGTCGAAGCATCGCGAGCCAAACAGCCGAACCCGGCGATGGCGACGCTGATCGCCGATATACGGCGCGGGATCGTCGACGACCTCGCCTGCAATCCACCGCGGCGCATCCTCGGCGATCGCTACGACAATCGCTATCTCAAAACCGGCTTGGTCGAATTCCTGTTGACCGATCCCGATTTCGCCCGCCTGATGCGCGCTTATCGTCGTGGCCCCGATTATGGCGAGTTCACTACCTATGATCGCATCGGCCCGATCGCCTACCGCCCAACAGCCTGTCGCACCATTTACTGAAAGAGCCTGCTCGATTTCGCGCCGCAAACCGCGGCCATCTTTGACGGCTCGCGTTCGAGCGTAGTTCCCTGTACGGTTAATGTATGCGGTCCGGGGGGATCATGATGTCGGCAATTATGCGTTCGATTGCGGTCGCCGCAATCTTTTATACCATTCTGCTTGCGTTATCGTGGGTTAGTCTTGGCAGCGACCCCCGCAAGGCAAACGCAGCCGTTGCCGCGGCGTTCTCTAGTGGCGATCTCACCGACTACGATATTACCCTGACAGATACACGGATCGGCGCGCACCAGTTCAACGACTGCCTGATCCTGGATCAGGCCATCGCGCGATCGGGGACGCGGGAACAGATGACGGTAACGCCGCCCAATGATTTCGCGGTGCGTACGACGACCGTTTGCCAGGAGCTCAGGCAATCGGTGACTCAAGGAAAACATGGCCCACTCAATTTCTATCAAAACTATATACACGGCCAAACCATCCTTGCCCGTGGCATGCTGGATTTTCTGCCCGTTCGAGCGATACGCACACTCTACCAGTTGATCATCGCCGCCCTGCTCCTCGCCGGGCTTATTCTTGCGATGCGACAGGCGCTACGCGGCGGCGCTACCGTCAACGTGATTTTCTGGATTTGCTTCTTTCTCACCTTCACCCGGTTTTTCGGCTTCGAATATTTCGCCCAGTCGCTCGGACACGGCCCCGCCGATGCGGTACTGCTCGGTTATGCCTTATGGTTGGAAACGATCAGCTTCCGCGAGCAGTCGCGGCCAGTCGATTTTGTAATTCCAGCTGCTGCCTTCGGCGCACTGACCGCGATATTCGAGCTTCTGACGGGCGGGTTGCCGTTGGGTATCGCCCTCACCGTCGCCGGTGTCGCCATGGCGGAGCGACGGGATGATCGATTGAAATCGAGCGTGATACAGGCGGGCACCGCGTTCGTCACTGCCATGGTGACGATGGTCGCGATCAAGATCGTGCTGACCGAAATATTCTTCGATCGGGGCGCGGTGACATCCGCGGGAGGACAACTCATCGATCGGTTGGCGGGATCGGCACAGTTCGAACCGTTTCCGCCGCCGACCGTCGCCAACATCATCTTGCGCGTATCGCGAGGATTGGGGGAGATGATGGGAGGGCAGCCCGAGTTGCTCGGGATGATCCTGCTGTTGACGGTCGCCTTTGGCGCTCTGGGCCTTATCCGGCTCCGCCGCTCCGAGCTTCGGGAAAGGGCGACGCTCGTCGCGGCGTCCAATCTCGTGCTGGTCTTGTGGGTCGCGATATTCAACCACCATTTCTATATCCACGCTTGGTTCATGACCCGGATCTTCGCGTGGACGATCGCGACGGGTTTTGCCCTGTTCGCCATGGCGGTGGCGGCCCGGCAACCAGTCGCGCTCGCAGATCAGGCGCCGATCCCGGCCGAATAGGCGCGCCCGCGGTCGTGCTCGAGAACTAGCGACGTTTATCGGCTCGCCGGTTTTTCGGGAAGCGTCGGCCCAGTCGCACGCGCTCGATCGGATACATGGATCACTGCCCATTTGTCGCCATAGGCCCGCCGCCAGCCCGGCTCGCGATCGAGAATCTTCACCAGCGCATCGTCGGGCGGCAGGATCGTCCAGGCGAATTTCCAGCGCGCTTCAGCAGCTTTCCAGCGCGCGGTGTCACCATTGGCGATCTTGAAATAGTCATTGGTGAACGCGTCGCCATACATGTCCGACCGCCCGTCGATGAACGGCGCGATGCCATCGAACGCCAACAACCCGCCGAAACTATATTCGTTGAACACTGGCTTATCGCGCAATCCGGGTGGAAGGTTACGCAATGCCGTGATCGGGACGCCATTGCTATCGGGCCGATCGAATGGGGTGATCAGGCGATAGGTCGCGGTCCCGAGGAACAACAACAACCCGACCGCCAGCAACGGCGCAAGCTCGCGCCGATCCGCCCACAGTCGCGGCAGCATTGCCGGCCGAGGCCGCTCGGCGTCTCCGGCCCAGGCACGCCCTAACGGCTCGGCCAGCAGGATCGTCGCGAGCGTCACCAGCACCATCTGGTTGCGGGCGTGCTCGAAGGTGATGTGCAGCGCCGCCAGCAGAATCAAAAGCCGCATTATCGGGATGCGGACAGGACGTAGCAACAGGAAGAACAGCCCGCTCAACAACAGGATTTCCAGGCTCGACGCGGTGAGCCGGGCCGGTCGCCATTCTACGATCAGCGACAATATTGAGAGGTTATTGACGTAGAACGGATAGAGCAGTCCATCCAATCCCGCCGGCGTTGCCAGCGCGGCGACGAGCGACAGCATGCCGAACAGCCCCCATTGCCGGATCACGCGCAGCCGGTCGCCGGGCGCCGCGCCAACCAGCGCCTCCAGCCCCAGGCCGCCGGCCAGCGCCAGCCCGAACACGAAGCTGCCATGCGCATTGGCCCAGACGATCATAAGAATCGCGAGCGCGAGCGGGGGCGCGCGCTCGCGCTCGCGCGCGCGTAAGAGCGCGATCAGCCAAGCCGCCAATATCGGCAGCGCGAGCAGATGCGGCCTCGCCAATAACGACTGCGCCAGCCCGATCGACAGATAGACCAGCATCAGCGCGGCCGCGCCGGGTCGCTGCCAGCGCCGCAAATGGAACGCGACGATGGCGTAGAGCGCCGCCGTCGCCGTGCCGAACAGCAGGATCAGGCCGCTCCAGCCGCCAAAACGCCAGGCGCCATACATCAGCAGTTCGGACAGCCATTCGTGCGCGACCCAGGGGTGCCCGCGCGCCGTGAACGAGAAAGGGTCGGATCGCGGGACCGTTCCGTGCGTCGCGATCCATTGGCCGGTCGCGATATGCCACCCAGTATCGCCATCGGCGAAGGCCGAGGACAAGACGGTCACGAATGCGAACGCGGTGAAGCTGGCCAATAATAGGAAGGCAATATCGGGAAGGTCAGCATCGCTGGCTCTCCCCTTACTCATTTTGGAATGCTTAATGGCGGCATAGAAATCTCCCCCTCAGCCCCTTCCCCGACTTAATAGGTGATTCGTTTTATGCAAAAGCGATTCGCGGATTTGGACCGATCGGACACGCAATCCATACCGTTGGATAAAAGCGACACATCGATATACCCAGTTCGGCCCGATTTGGGTATGTCGAAGGATATAGAAACTATCCCCTTCAGCCCTGTCGGCACATTTTTTCTGCGATTCTTGATGGTTAACCGGCAGCACCCCTTCCCCAAGTCATTTCAGTTAAGTGTTTGATAATCCTCCATTTAAGTCTTAATGGTTAACAAAATTTAAGGCTAACTATTTGAAAGAACTATGAAAATAGAGAGTTATTGACACGTTACCCGGTTCGACCCCTTCATCAACTGGCATTCCGGGGACGACCGATCGGACCAGCTCTCGAACGAGTTTGGACACACCCGATCCCAGATTGCCCACGGAATAGTTGGGGCCGGCGAAACCCGGCGGGGACTTGGGGAAGTGACATGACCATGATCAAGAATCTTTTGCTCGACGACAGTGGCGCGTCGGCCGCCGAATATGCGCTCATCCTGGCGATCGTCGGCACCGGCATCGCCGTTGCCGCCTACACGCTCGGCACCTCGATCAGCAACGCCATGAACAAGGCGTCGAAGTGCATCAACAGTGGCGGCACTAGTTCGCTGGCCTGCTGACGCACGGCTGACGTGGGCGGGGCGCTTTCGGGAGGGAAAGCGCCCCGCCGATCCAGCCGGATTAGGATCCGGGTAATAAGGAGTTTTTCGACATGACGATGATCAAGAATTTGCTGACCGACACCAGCGGTGCTTCGGCGGCCGAATATGCGCTGATCCTGGCGATCGTAGGTACCGGCATCGCCGTTGCCGCCTATACGCTCGGCACCTCGATCAGCAACGCCATGAACAAGGCATCGACCTGCATCAACAGTGGCGGCACAAGTTCGCTGGCCTGCTGATGCTCTGAGCGGGGTCGCGGCCGGTCCGCAACCCCGCTCTTCATTGTTACGATTGACCGGCGGGGGGTCGGGATATGCGTGGACAAGGATTGATAATTTTGGGCGTCGCGATCCTGATCGGATTGGCGGCGGTTTTCCTTGCCAATTCCTATCTTGGCCGGGTCGAACAGCAACAAACCACTTCGCCCCAGGGCATGGTGAAAGTCGCGGTTGCGAGCGTACCGCTCGACTTCGGCGCACCGATCACGACCGACAAGGTGCGGCTGGTCGATTGGCCGGCAAACTCGCTGCCCGAAGGGACGTTCAGCTCGATCCCGCAGCTGCTGCCGATGAACCATACGCGCGTCGCGCTCCGCCCGATGGCGGCGAACGAGCCGATCCTGCGTTCCAAGATTTCCGGTGAAGGCGGTCGCGCGGCGATCTCCGCGGTGCTCGATCCGACCAAGCGCGCGGTTGCCGTGCGCGTGGGCGACGTGGTCGGCGTCGCCGGCTTCGTGTTGCCGGGCGATGTCGTCGACGTGCTGGTCACTCGCACGCCGACCGTCGGAACCGGCAATGGGGCGGTGGGACAGATTACCGACGTCCTGCTGCAAAAGGTCCGCGTCATCGCGATCGATCAGGATGCCAGCGACAACACCGACAAGCCGGCGGTCGGCAAGACCGCGACGCTGGAAGTCTCGCAGGTGGAGGCGCAGAAGCTCGCTTTGGCGCAACAGGTCGGGCAATTGAGCCTGGCGCTGGTCAATCCCGCGTCGGAGACCAGCCCGACGGTCGAAACCGTCAGCACCGAAGATCTGCGCGATGGCGCCTATGTCGGCGGCTATTCGGACGGCGCGCCGCGCTATCAACCGCCGCCACTCCTTTCCGCTCCACCCGGGGGGCCGCGCGCTGCCCCGCGCAAGCCCGCGAACCCCGACCTCACGGTCATGATCGTCCGCGGTACCAAGGACAGCAGCTATGAGGTGGGTCGCTATGTCGGTCGTTGACATGAAAGCGCGCCTCCGCGTGCTCGCTCTGGCGGCCGGCGCCGCCGCCATCATCGTCCCGACGATGACCCAAGCACAGGAAACGGTCAGGAACGCGGATGCCAATCTGCGCGCCGGCCAGCTCGACGTCGCCGTCAACAAGAGCCAGGTGCTGACCGCCGACCGGCCGTTCGCCAAGGCGCTGATCGGCAATGCCGACGTCGCCGACGTCCTGCCGCTGACCAATCGCTCGCTCTATGTGCTGGGCAAGAAGATCGGCACGACCAGCCTGACGCTGTATGACAAGAACAACAATCTGATTTCGGTGATCGACGTTGCGGTCGGCCCCGATGTCCTCTCGCTCCGCCGTCAGCTCAGCGAGCTGATGCCGAGCGAGCAGATCGGCGTCCGCATGTCGGGCGATTCGGTGGTGCTGACCGGTACCGTGTCGAGCGGCCCGGCGATCGACCGCGCCAAACAGATCGCCGCCACTTATGCCGGCGACAAGGTCGTCAACCTGCTATCGGTCGGTGCCGCGCAACAGGTCATGCTCGAAGTGCGGTTCTCCGAAATGAACCGCAACGTGGCGAAGAGCCTGGGCATCAACACCGCCTTCACCAACGGCAATGGCGCCCACACCTTCCAGGGCGGTTTGGGCAATAACGCGTCGAGCACCGCGTTGCTGACCAACCAGAACGGGTCACCGACGGTCAATATAGCCGGCATCCTCGACACGTTCGGCGTCGTGTCCAAGGGGATCAGCCTGGGCAATCTCAACATCTTCACCGCGCTCGACGCGCTGGAGCGCAAGGGACTCGTGACGACCCTGGCCGAGCCGACCCTGGTCGCGCTGTCGGGCGAATCCGCGTCGTTCCTGGCGGGCGGGGAGTTTCCCGTGCCGATATCGCAGGGCAGCAGTGGCGCCGGCCAGAACGGCGGCAATGCGATAACGGTCGAATACAAGCCGTTCGGGGTCAGCCTGGGCTTCACGCCGACCGTGCTCGATGACGGCGTGATCAATCTGGTGGTCACGCCCGAAGTCAGCTCGATCGATCCATCGGCATCGGTCACGATCAACGGCCTGACCATTCCCGGCCTGCAGACGCGGCGCGCCAGGACCACGCTGGAACTGCGCGACGGCCAGTCGTTCGCGATCGCCGGATTGCTGCGCAAGGATTTCCAGAGCACGGTGCGGCAATTCCCGCTGCTCGGGTCGATTCCGATCATCGGCGCCTTGTTCAGCTCGCGCGGATTCCAGCGCCAGGAAACCGAGCTGGTCATCATCGTCACGCCGCGGCTGGTGCGGCCGGTGCCGGCGGGCCAGATCCGCCTGCCGACCGATCGCGTCCAGCCGCCCAGCGAGCTCGATCTGTTCCTGAACGGACGGACCGACAAGGCAGTCGGAACCAATCCGTTCGACCCGAACGAGCCGCCCAAAGACGGGCCGAAGCCGACACCACCCGCCGGAGGCTTTTCCGGTCCCAATGGCTATGCGCCGCAAAGGTGACCGATATGCGCTTCATCCTTCCGATCGCGATCGCTGGTATCGGCTTGCTGGCCGGATGCACGCCGATCGACACGACCCTGGGCGATTCGGTGAAGACCGATTATGCGCTCCAGACGATCAACCCCGATCCCAAGCCGGTCCCGGCCGAAGCCGCGGTGATGGAAGGCGGATCGGGGACGCAGGCGGCCAATGCCGCCGAACGCTATCGCAAGGGCACGGTCAAGCAGCCGCAGTCCCAGCGCACGAACAGCGGCGGCGGGGGCTCCGGTGGCGGTGGCGGAGGCGGGGGAGGATCCTCCCCCAGTTCCAACTGACATGCGTCGCGCAGCCCAAAAGCTCTGGAAATCCGAGAGCGGATCGGTCGCGCCCATCGTCGCCATATCGCTGTTCGCGCTGATCGGCGCGGCGGGGATCGGGTTCGATTATGCCCGAATGGCCAGCCTCGACACCGAATTGCAGGACGCCGCCGATCAGGCCGCGCTGGCCGCCGCGACCCAACTCGACGGCAAATCGGATTCGATCACCCGCGCGACGGCCGCGGCGCAAAACCTGTTCGCCAACAATACGCGGTTCGCGAATGACGGAACGACGCGCGGCGTCGTCATTTCGGGCTTCACCTTCTACCTCGGCTACGATCAGAGCGCCGACGCATATGGGACGGTGACCACCGATCCCAAGCTCGCTTCGGTCGTCAAGGTCACGACGGCGGGGCGCGAGGCGTTCTTTGCGCTCACGCCGATCGTCGGGGCGATCCGGTCCGGAACGCTGACCGGATCGGCGACTGCGGGCATCGGCCAGGCGATCTGCAAGGTTCCGCCGGTGATGATCTGCAATCCCGCCGAATCCGCGACCAATACCGACCCGCTCGCCGATTTCACCGCGCCCGCCGGCACGGGACTGAAGCTCGTGACGGGCAACGCGTCTGCTCCCGGGAATTTCGGCTGGCTCGAATCGAACCTTGGCAACGGCGCCAGCGCGCTGTCGGAAGCATTGGGATATGACAGCCCGCCCGGCACCTGTTCGCCATTTAACAACGTCACGACCAAAACCGGCATGAACGCCTCGGTACTGTCGGCGCTCAATACGCGGTTCGACGTCTTCGCCAACGGCAATTCGACCTGCCCGTCGCAGGACGGCGGCACCTGCTCGCCTTCCGCGAACACGCGCAAGGATCTGGCGTGCAAAATGTCCGGTGGGAATTGTTCGGACAATTGGGCGGAATCGCCCAAGCCCTATCGGCCTACCACCGTGGGCCCGTTGGACGGCAAAAACGATCCCGACATGATGGGCTATCCGCGCGACGAGTGTCATGCCGTGCCAGCCGGAACCACCGGGGAATGCGGTATAGTCGGCAATGGCACGTGGGATCGGGACGCCTATTTCCGGGTCAATTACGGCTACTCGGCCACTAGTCCATGGACGTCGGGGACCGGCTTGTCCTCCACGGTGACGCGCTATCAAGTGTATCAGTGGGAATTGAGCCACCAAACGGGTGTGAACGGCTCGCATGGCATCGGCGTGCCGCAGACGCTTACGCAGAATTATACCGGTTTCGGAATTCCCGCCATCGCTGGTCGACCGGGATTGACGCCGGGCGGAGCGAACCTCGACCGGCGGCGGATCTCCGTCGCCGTGCTGAACTGCAACGCTTTGTCGGTCTCCGGCAAGACCTCCAATATTCCGGTTGCAAAGTGGCTCGACGTGTTCCTGGTCGAGCCTTCCTATTCGCGCACCGGCGGCAGCGGCTCGAACAAGGTCGCCTATACCGATCAGAAAGAGGTGTATGTCGAGGTAATCGGCGCCACCGGCTCCGGCGTCGACGGCACGACCAACAGCCAGGTCGTTCAGCGCGCCGTACCGTATCTGATCCGGTGACATGATGGCGCGCGCAACAGCACAGGCTCTTTTGCGGTCGAGGAACGGATCGGCCGCGGTCGAGATGGCGCTGATCTCGCCGATCTTCTTCGCGCTGATGTTCGGCGCCTATGATCTCGGCTATTATTTCATGTCCGAACATCTCGTGGTGCAAGCGGTGCGCGATGGCGCGCGCTATGCGTCGCGGCGCCCGTTCAGCGACTATACCTGCTCCACCGCGTCGAGCGACGTCACCACCAAGACGCAGACGTTGGTCCGGACCGGCTCGCCCACCGGCACGACGGGGCGTCTCAACGGCTGGACCGACAACAGCACGGTCACGATCACCGTGGCGTGCGATACGACCGGCGCCTATCAGGGCATCTATACCGGCGTGGCAACCGGCGTGCCGGTCATCACCGTGTCGGCCGACGTTCCCTATGGATCGCTGTTCAAGTCGTTCGGCCTGGGCAGTTCGCTCCATCTCAGGGCCGAATCCAAAGTAGCGGTGATGGGCGTATGATCCGCCGCTTGATCCGCTCCGATATGGGCTCGACCGCGGCCGAATTCGGCATGGTCCTGCCGTTGCTGATCATGTTCCTGCTCGGCTCGATCGATGTCGGCCGCTTCCTGTGGACATGCAACCGCGCCGAGAAGGCGGTTCAAATGGGCACCCGCTATGTGGTGGCCACCGACATGGTTCCCGCCGGCCTGGCCAACTACAATTTCGCGACTCCGGGCGCGGCCGACACCGTTCTCCAGGGCAATCCGGTGCCGGCGTCGGCTTTCGGCAGCATGTCCTGTCAATCGTCTAGCGGCACCGTGACATGTACCTGCACCGGAACGACCTGTTCGAAGCAGGACGGCACCGTCAACGCTGCCGCCTTCAACAACGTCGTCGCCCGCATGCAGGCATTCTATCCGGGCCTGACCGCCAACAACGTCGTGATCACTTACGACAATGTCGGTCTCGGCTATTCCGGCGACCCCAATGGCAGCGATGTCGCGCCGCTGGTCACCGTCAAGCTGACCGGCCTGACCTTCGCGCCGATGCTTTTCAGCTTTTTTCAGAATGCGACGGTGTCGCTTCCGGCCTTCAGTTCCGCGCTGACGATGGAAGACGGCATCGGCAATAGTGCCGAATAGGGAGTTTGTGTTGTGGGAGCGGTAGAGTTGTCCGAGTTCGAACCGAACAGCTGGACCATCAGGCGGCCCGGCGCGGCGGTCGAACTGGTCCTGTCGCAGGAGGAAGTGCTGACGGCCGAATTCGGCCCCAGCGTCGTCGGCGGCTGGTCGCTCGACACCACCAAATTGGGGGCGGAAGAGGATGTCCCGGAAGAGATCGCCAAGCGCGCCCAGGTGATCGTGATCGAGGTCTGCACCGACCGCCCGGCGTCGCTTTCGCGGCTGCTGCGGCTGCATCGCGACAATCCGTCGGTCGCGGTGATCGCGGCGGTGCGCAACGCCACGGTGCCGACGATGCAGGCATTGCTCCGTGCCGGGGTCAGGGACGTCATCGCGCTGCCGCTGGTCCGCGACGACCTCGAAACGATGCTCGACCGCATGCGCGAGGAGTTGGAGCGCAGTGCCGCCCAGGCGACGCCGACCGGCAAGGTCGTGTCGATCATCAAGAGCGTCGGCGGCGTCGGCGCGACCGCGTTGCTGACCCAGGCCGCCGCGCTCTATGCCCAGCGCGAAGCCGATCGCGGGTTCAAGGCGTGCCTGTTCGACCTCGACCTGCAAGGCGGCAATGCCGCGACGCATCTGGGGATCAGCCCGGCCCTCACCGTCAGCGAATTGCTCGATGCCGGCAAGCGGCTCGACTCCTCCGTGCTGGCGTCGGTCGTCGCCGAACATTCGTCGGGCCTGCGGATCGTCGCCGCGCCGACCGACCTGATGCCGACCGACACCGTCGGCACCGACCAGATCTGCGACATCGTGCATCTGGCGACCGCGGAATATCGCACCGTCTTCCTCGATTTGCCCAGCGACTGGACCAATTGGTCGCTGTCGCTGGTCGCGCAGTCCGACGTCGTGTTCCTGATCGTCGAACTGTCGATCGCCAGCCTGCGCCAGGCGCAGCGCCAGCTCGCCTTGCTGCTCAAGCTCGGCGTCGCGGCCGACAAGGTGCAGGTGGTGGTCAACCGCGTCGAGAAGAAGCTGTTCCAGCAGATCAACCTGAAGGACGCGTCGGACACGATCGGCCGCCAGATCGGGCTGAGCGTCACCAGCGACTTCGCGCTGATGAACACCGCGCTCAATCGTGGGGTGATGATCGGCGACATCAAGTCGAAGAGCGCAGTGACCCGCGACCTCAACAAGCTGCTCGACGGGATCGACATGCTGCTCGAGCGCGGCTGATGAGTGCCTGGCAGATCAGACGCGCCGGCGAACGTGCTGCCCCCGGGCAGGCCGAAATCGTGCCCGACAAGGACGAGCAGTCGCAAGCCGAGGCCGATCGCCACACCGCGCTCAAGGTGGAATTGCACCAAAGGCTGCTCGACCTGATCAACCTGTCCGCGCTCGACACCATGTCGCGCGAGCAGATCCAGGCCGAGATCGGCGAGATCGTCCACGAGCAATTGTCGCTGCAGAAGCACGCGCTCAACCTGGCCGAGCGCAAGCGGCTGGTCAGCGACGTGCTCGACGAATTGCTCGGGCTCGGGCCGCTCGAACCGCTGCTCAAGGACGAGAGCATCACCGACATCCTGGTCAACGGCTTCGACTCGGTGTTCGTCGAGCGCCACGGCAAGCTCGAGCCGTCGTCGATCCGCTTCAAGGACGAGCGCCATCTGTTGCGCATTATCCAGAAGATCGTCTCCGCGGTCGGGCGCCGGGTCGACGAAGCGTCACCTTATGTCGATGCCCGACTGGCCGATGGCTCGCGCGTCAACGCGATCATCCCGCCGCTCGCGGTCGACGGGTCCTTGCTCTCGATCCGCAAGTTCGCGCGGGTGCCGATCGATATGGAGCGACTGATCTCCTATGGCAGCGTACCGCGGTCGGTCGCGCAAGTGCTCGAGGCGATCGTCGAGGCGCGGCGCAACATCCTCATCTCGGGCGGCACCGGATCGGGCAAGACCACGCTGCTCAACGCGATGTCCGCCTATATCGACAATTCCGAACGGATCGTGACGATCGAGGATTCGGCCGAACTCCAGCTGCAGCAAGCGCATATCGCGCGGCTGGAAACGCGGCCGGCCAATATCGAGGGCAATGGCGAAGTCAGCCAGCGCGACCTGCTCAAGAACGCGCTGCGCATGCGGCCCGACCGTATCATCGTCGGCGAAGTCCGCGCCGGCGAGGCGTTCGACATGCTGCAGGCGATGAACACCGGGCATGACGGGTCGATGACCACGGTCCACGCCAACACGCCGCGCGACGCCTTGTCGCGGCTCGAACAGATGATCGGGATGAGCGGGATCGACATCGCGCCGCGATCGGCGCGCGCGCAGATCGCCTCGGCGATCAACGTCGTCATCCAGGTCGGCCGCCTGTCCGACGGCAAGCGCCGCCTGATGAGCCTGTCCGAACTGATCGGGATGGAAGGCGAAGTCGTCACCATGCAGGAGATTTTCCGCTTCCGCCTGACCGGCCGCGACGAGCATGGCACGGTGCTCGGCCGGTTCGAAGCGAGCGGCATCCGTCCGCATTTCATGCAGGAGCTGGAGGATCGCGGCATCAAGCTGCCCGCCGACATCTTCAATCCCAGCGCGGCGCTCGACTGATGTCAGTCGATGTCATCCGGCTGCTCGTCCTGGCGCTCGTGTTCGCCTCCGTCGTGCTCGCGATCGAGGGCGGCATGCGCTGGTACCGCACCAATCGCGGCGGCGCGATGGCGGTCAACAAGCGCCTGCGCCTGATCGCCAGCGGGTTCGACCGCCCCGAAGTGCTCGCGCGGCTGCGCCGCGATACCTGGGGGGACGCTATCCGCTTGCCCGGCTTCCTGGCCGGCCCGGGGAAGAAGCTCGACAGCACGCTGCGCACCGCCGGGTTCGGGATGTCGCCGGGGCGCACATTCACGTTGATGCTGCTGATCGTCGCAGTGTTGTTCATGCTGACGATCTTCGGCGCCGTCATCTTCGGTTTCCGGATTGGTCCGGGGACCGTGCTGATGGCTGCCTGCTTCGCCTTTGCGGCGGGCATGGTGCTGCCGCTGATGCTGATCGCGCAGCGCGCCGAACGCCGCCGCAAGAAGATGGCCGAGCAATTCCCCGTCGCGCTCGACATTTTCGTGCGCGGCTTGCGTGCCGGGCACCCGGTGGCGTCCGCGCTCGATCTCCTCACCCAGGAAATGACCGACCCGATCGGCAGCGAGTTCGGCATCGTCACCGACGAAGTCGCTTATGGCGCGGAATTGCGCGACGCATTGCAGAACATGGCCGATCGCTGCGATCTCGACGATCTGCGCATGTTCGTCGTGTCCTTGTCGGTGCAGAACGAGACCGGCGGCAACCTCGCCGAAATCCTCGAAAACCTGTCCCAGGTCATCCGCGAGCGCGCCAGCATGGTCCTGATGGTTCGCGCGCTCAGCTCGGAAGGCCGCATGACCGGGACGATCCTGACCGCCTTGCCGATCATGGCGTTCGTCGCCTTGTTCCTGCTCAACCCGCCTTTCTATCTTCAGGTGGCGGGCGATCCCGCTTTCTCGATCGGCTTCGGCTGCCTGATCGGGCTTTATCTGGTCGGGTTCTTCATCATCCGCCGTCTCATCAACATCAAGGTCTAGCGCGATGTGGGAAACCGTCATCCAGCAATTTCCGCGCTACGCGATCCTCGGCGGCCTGTTCGCCGTGGTGGTGATGATCGTGCTCGGCGTGTCGACCGTCGTCACCGGGCGCGCGGCGCTGCGCCGCCGGCTCGCCGAAGCCGCCGCGGCGGGGCAGACCGGGGGACATGTCGCGACCTTGCGCGATACGGGCCGCGCCGATGCCTGGAGCCGGATCGTCGGCGCGATCGAGAAGCGCGGGGTGTCGCTGCTCGACACCAACAACGCGACGCTGACCGCGCGGCTGGCGGCGGCGGGTTATACCTCGCCGCAGGCGCCACGCGTGTTCACGCTCGCGCGGCTCGCACTGACGCTCGGCCTGCCGCTGCTCCTGGTGGCGGCGACGGTGTTTCGCGGCGAGGCGCCGTCGCTGCTCAAACTCTATCTGTTCGGCGCGGCGCTCGCGGTGCTCGGCCTCTATCTGCCCAATCTCTGGGTATCGGCGCGCGCCTCGCGGCGCCAGGAGCAGATCGTCAACGGCTTTCCCGATGCGCTGGACCTGATGCTGGTCTGCGTCGAGGCCGGGCTCGGGATGGAAGCGGCATTCGATCGCGTCGGGCGCGAAATGGCGCGGTCGCATCCGTTGGTCGCCAATCTGCTGGCGACCACGGTGCTCGAACTGCGCGCCGGGCGTGGCCGCGAGGAAGCGCTGCGCCGAATGGGCGATCGCGCCGCGGTCGACCAGATCCGGTCGTTCACGACATTGCTGATCCAGTCGAACAAGCTGGGATCGAGCATCGGGCAGACGCTGCGCATCTATGCCGGCGAGATGCGCGAGCGCCGCAAGATGCTGGCGCAGGAAAAGGCGCACCGCCTGCCGGTGCTGATCTCGATTCCGCTGGTCGCGTGCATGCTGCCGGTGATGATCGGCGTCTTGATGCTGCCGGCCGCGATCCGCGTCGTGCGCCAGCTCCTTCCGATGATGGCGGGGTGACGAAATGAAACGGACTCTCTACTCACGCGTCGCCCTTATCGCGTTGTTCGCCGCAACCAGCGGCTGCACGAGCTCGGCCAAGCGTACCGCCCTACCCGAAGGAACGCGGTTCACCGCCGCGACGGACGCATCGTCGGTCGCCGCCGCGCGGCTGCTCGCGGACGGCAATTACGGCCTGGCGATCGAAATGTATCGCCGCATCCTGGTCGCGACTCCCGACGATGCGGCAGCGGTCGAGGGGCTCGCGCTCTGTTATGACCATTTGCGCCGTTACGATCTGAGCGACGTCTATTTTCAGAAGGCGCTCGCGCTGGCGCCACGCAACGACGCTTTCTACCGCGCCTATGCCGCCTCGCTGACCGCGCAGGGCCGCAATGACGCCGCGGCGTTGCTCGACGTCGACATGCGCACCATGCTGGCCTCCGCATCCGCTACGCCTACTGCTGTACCGGCGCCAACCCAGCCTGTCGCGCCGCCGCCGCCGATAGCCGCCCCTGCACTGGCGAGCGCCGCTGCGGTGCCGGTCGCGCCTGCCCCCGTTATCGCGGCCGGCCCGCGCCTCGAACAACTCTCCCCGGGGGTCGTTCATCTGATCCTGCCGCCAGTGCGTAGCGCAGGCCGGGGAACGATTCTCGCCTCTTCGCCGGCGCCGGCGCCCCCTCCCTCGCGGGTGGCGGCGCCAAAACCGACGGCCGCTCCGCTGGCCCCTGGTGCGCTCCGCAACACAATGGTGGTCAATGCCACTGGACGCAAAGCCATTGCCACACGCGTCCAATCCTATCTCGCCGGGCGCGGCTGGCGCCCGCTCGATCGTGGCGACAGCGGGATGCGTATCGCGGTCAGTCGTATCCTCTATCCGCCATCGGGCGAGGCGACCGCACGCCGGCTGGCGCGCGCAGTGCCGTTCCCGACCCGGCTGTACGCCACCAGACAGGCCAACCGGATCCAATTGCTGGTCGGCGGCAACGCACTGCGGTTCGCCGCCAAGCCCGCCGGGGGGCGTCGGTGATCCTTGGCCTCAGGCTGCTGTCGTTGGCGGCCCTGTTTGCTTGTGGCGCGGCGTTGGCGGCGCCGCCGGACGATCTCGCTTTGGTCGATGCCGCGATCCGGGGAGGACGGCTGGTCCAGGCGCAGACGATGCTCGACCTGTTGCCCGACGCCCAATCCGGCACGTTCGATGTCGCGGTGCTCCGCGCGCAGCTGATGCTGGCGCAAGGCCAATATGCCGAAGCAGAGAGCGCGTTCGCCAAGCTGGCGGCGACGCCAAGCCAGGATTGCCGCGTCGTCGCGGGGCTCGGCAGCGCAGCCGCAGCGATGCGGCATACCAAGGCCGCCCTCGCCCGGTTGCAGGATGCGACCACGCGCTGCCCGGCCGACTGGCGGCTATGGGCCGATCTCGGCCATGCTTACGATTCCGGCGCGCGGTGGAACGACAGCAAGGCGGCCTATGAGCGGGCGTCGGCGCTGGGCGCGCCGCGCGCGTCGTTGCTCAACGACATGGCGGTCTCGCTGTTGATGCAACACCGCTACCCCGAAGCCAGGGCGTTGCTGCAACAGGCGCTGGCGGCCGATCCCGACGATCGTCGTGTCGCCAACAATCTCGATATCGCCGCCGCCTCGATGGGCGAACCGCCGGTGCGCAGGCGCGGGGAGGATGCCGCACGCTGGGCAGAGCGATTGTCCAACGCCGGCTATGCCGCCTCGCTCGCCGGCCGGAGCGACGATGCGCGGGCATGGCTGACCCAGTCGCTCGCCGCGGCACCGATCTATCCGGCGGCAACCGCCAACATCCTCTCCTCGCTTGGACCCCAGAAATGACGTCGCTGCACAACGTCCTGTTGATCGCTTTGTATCTCGTGCTGGCGCTCGCGGCGCTGACCGACGTGTGGAAACTCCGCATCCCGAACATGTTCCCGGCCGCGATCATCCTGTTGTTCCCGGTCTGGATATACAGCTGCGGCTGGAACGCCCAATTGTGGCAGAATGCCCTGGTGTTCGTCGGCACCTTCCTGGGCGGCCTGTTCCTCTTCTCGCGCGGATGGCTCGGCGGCGGCGACGTCAAATTGATGGCCGCGATCGCCTTGTGGTTCGACTTCAAGGGCGCGTCGGCGCTCTATCTGTGGATGGGAATCGGCGGCGCGATTCTCGCCATCGCCTTCATCATACTCCGCCGGATGCTGCCCGCGGGATTCACCGATTCGACCAACGTGCCCAGCCTCAAAGCGCGCGGCCCCATTCCCTACGGCCTTGCGATCTCGGCCGGCGCGATGCTCGCGATCGTCGGGGGCAATATCAATCCGCAGCCTTAGAGCGCCATGACGTGGGTTTGACCCGTCGTGACGGAGCGGATTTTGGCGCAGGGCGAGGAACGAGGAGCGGAGCGATGCAGAAGGCATCGTGACCGACGAGAGACGCTGAAACAGGTCGCCGTGTCCCCCGGACACGGCTAAAACTGCCGGGGGCAGTTTTACCTGTTCATCCTGCGCCAAAAGGCGCCCGCCGCTGTGCGGTTGCCCGGGCGCGCCCGCTGGTCTGCGTCGCAGTCCTTGCGCGTAGCGCCGCTACGCGCTGCACACCGCTCCTTGCCAGCGAACACGCCCGGGCAATCACGACGGATCAAACCCACGTCATCGCGCTCTTGGCCTGGTATCTCGACCCGGCCAGCTTGACCGGCTCACAGCGCTTCGGCAGCTAGCATCATGATCAGCTGGGCGCGCGAGCTGATCCCCAGCTTGCCGTAGATATGGTGCAGGTGGAGCTTGACCGTGCCTTCGGTCAGTCCGCAGCGCCGCGCGATTTCGCGGTTGCGCAGGCCTTCACCGACCAGCTTGACCAATTCCTCCTGTCGGCGCGTCAACCCATATTGCGGCAGCACGGGCACTGCCTGGCCGGCCATGCTGCGCTTCAACACGCGCTCGATGATGGTCGGGTCGATCCAGGTATCGCCGCGTTTGACCGCCTCGATACAGGTGATCAAATTGCCCGGATCGCTGTGCTTGAGGACGATCCCGTTAATGCCCAGCTTGACCGCTTCCATCGTCTCGACCGGCTTCAAGCCGACGGTGAGGAAGACGATCGGGATCTGATTGCCCGCGCCGCGCAAGGTTCGCAGGATGTGCAGCCCGCCGCCATCGGCCATGCTCACGTCGAGCACCAGCAAGTCGAACGCATTGTGCGCGACGCGGTCGATCGCATCGACCGAGGTTCGCGCCGTTTCCTCGACGACGTGCCCATTGGTCTCGAGGAACTGACGCAGCCCCTCGAGAAAGATCGGATGATCGTCAACCAGTAGCAGTTTCGACATGGACACCAGCCTTTAGTGGAATTCTGAGCGACAATAGCACACCGCGCTCCATCGGATCGGTATAAGCGCGCCCGTTGAGCGCCTTCACCCGCTTGCTCAGCGAATGCGAGAGTACGCCTTCGACATCGGCGCCATCGGCGGCGATGTCGATGACCGTCGCGCCGTCGCTCCTGATCGCCACGAACACCGCCTCGTCGCGCAGCGCCGCGGCCACCTTGACCACCGACGCATGCGCGTGCTGCACCGCGTTCGAGACGGCTTCACGCACCAGGAATTCGACTTCGAGCGCGATGTCGGGAGAGACGGGCAGTATAGCGGGCTCGGCCTGGACCGAGCATTGGATGCCCCATTGCCGCGACAGCAATTCGGCGCGCTGCGCCAGGTGGCTGGCGAGATCGATCCGCTCGCTGACCGGCTGGGCGCTGTCATTGACCAATTCGCGCAGACACGCTTGTTCGGCGGAGATGATCGACTCCAGGCTTTTCAATCGCTCTTGCCGCTTGGCGACCGGCATGTCCGTATCCTTCATCAGGACCGCGACCTGCATCCTGAGTCCGGCGAGCGTCTGCAACACGCTGTCGTGCATGTCGCGACTGATCTCCAGCCGCGCATTGGCGAAGGCGTTCTCGCGCCACGCCTCGAACATCTGGTAACGGTCGAGCGTCGCGCTGACCGCATGGCCGGCGCTGACGACCTGACCCAACAGGACCTCCGACACGCGCGGCAGCCCGATCAGATAGACATAGCCGTCCATCGCATTCGCCGCGATCGGCATCGCGCCGACGATTGCCGCGCCGTCGGCCAGCTCGTCCGGCAAGAAACCGGGTTCGACCGCGCGAACGACCGGATCGCCTGCGGCCTTGCTGTTGACCATCGCCTTGCCGGTCCGCGCTTCCCATAGATAGGCCTCGTCCCAGCCGGTCGGCAGCAACATGCGGTCGGCGATCGCGGGCGGCGGATCGATCCGGGACAGCGCGCCGTCCGCGAAACGATAGAAATGCCGATCGTCCTCTTCCCCGCCCCGCCAGCAGACCAGGATCGTCGACACCTGGAATCGGCTGGCCAACCGCGCCGCGATCTCCTCGATCGGCATCGATCGCGCGCGCATGCCCGTTGCCAGCAACTCGCCATTCCAGCGGTCGCTCGATGTCGCGTCCGTCTGCCGCATCTTCACCACCAAAGCGGCGGCGGCGATAAACGTCAGCACGGTGAATTGCAGCATCCGCTGGCCGTCACCGATACGCGGCAAGGACGGCAACAATGCCGCGGCCTGATCATGGAGAAGAATGACGAGCGAGAAGATCAGATATTCGAGCGCGACGCTGGCGATGCTCGACTGAATCCGCTTGGCGACCAGCAGAAAAACGATGAACGGCAGATAGAGAATGGTGATGGTCGGGTAGAAGATCAGCACGCCGAGCCCGATTGCCTCATCGGCGGCCGAACCGATGCGGCGCATCAACCATGTTGCTTTCCATGACACCAATCTCACGACCAGCGCCGCAACCGCCAGCAGCAGATAGGCGATGAAGCACCAACGAACGGCCCGATCGAGGGCCGGAATCGGGAAAGGGATCGCCAGCACGATCCCCAATGCGATCGTCGCGAGCAGCGTCCGGCCGGCGGCGACAACGTCATGCGCCACCGAATAACCGAGATCGCGCCTCAGCGCCTCTCTCAGGCCGTTTGCAAACTCGCCCGTCACTCGCCCCTTCCCCGACAACGATGTTACACCATTGACACGGAAATGTCAGATGTTCTCGTTGCGCCTGTTGTCCCAAGAAGAGCACGAACAACTGCAGGGCATCTCGCAGGGACCGCGACATTTTCGGCCCCCGGCACCACCAGTCAATTTCGCAATCCTACGTACCGAAACGCCGCCCCCCAACCGTCCCACCTTTGAAAACGGGCGGCCGGATCGACACCCTACGCGGCCGGACACGGACGGCGGGCAGGAAGCGATTGCCGCCTGGCGGCGAGCACGACCGCGACCAGCCCGACCGCCGATGTCGCCGCTCCGGCCAGCGCGACGGCCGGATAGCCCCATCCCGCCGCGATCACGCCGCCGCCCAGGGCGGCGCCGAAGGCATTGCCGAGATTGAAGGCCCCGATATTGACCGAGGAGGCGAGATTCGGGGCATCCGCGGCTGCGCTCATCACACGTACCTGGAGGGGCGGCACCAGCGCGAAACTCGCCACGCCCCAGGCAAAGATCAGGATAGCGGTCGGAACGGCATGGGGCATCGTCAGAGCGAACGCGACCAGGATCGCCGACAGCGACGCCAGCGTGACGATCAGCGTGCGATCGACGTGCCGGTCCGCGAACTTGCCGCCGGCCCAATTACCGACCGTGAGTCCCAAGCCATAGGTAACCAGCATCGCGGTAATGAAGCCGAGCGAGGCGTGGGTCGCGTCGCGCAGGATCGGCGCGATATAGGTGAAGACGGTGAACATCGCGCTCGATCCGATCACGGTGAGCGCGAGCGCTCCGAGCACCTTGCCGCGCATCAATACGCGCAGTTCGGCGAGCGCGTCGCCGCCGTCCGGCGCCGGGAGCGCTGGCAGGGTCAGCCGCAGCGAGACGATGGTGGCCACGCCCAAGGCGGCGATGCCCCAGAACGAGGCCCGCCAGCCGAGATGCTCGCCGGCCCAGGTCGCGAGCGGCACGCCGACGACATTGGCGATGGTCAGTCCCATGAACATCGCGGCCACCGCGCTCGCCCTGCGCTGCGGCGGCACCAGCCCGGCCGCGACGATCGACCCGACGCCGAAAAAGGCGCCATGGTTGAACGAGGTCAGGATGCGCGCCGCCAGCAACAGCGCATAACTATGGGAGACCGCCGCCAGCAGATTGCCGAGCGTGAAGATCGCGGCAAGCCCGATCAGCAGCGTCCGGCGCGGCACGCGGCCGGTGGTCAGCGTCATCAGCGGCGCGCCGATCATCACGCCCAGCGCATAGCCGCTGATGAGCAGGCCGGCGGCCGGAATGGAGACGCCGAGATCTTTGGCGATCACCGGGAGCAGTCCCATCGGCGCGAACTCGGTCACACCGATGCCGAAGGCACCGACCGACAAGGCCAGGAGGCCAAGATTGAGCTTCATTGCCGCCTCCCCTCAAACCAACGCCGGATTCAGGCGGGCAAAGCCCTCCTGCTGCCGGTAAGGGGTGTGCGGATAAGGTGGGAGCACGTCGCTTGCCGCATCGAGTGCCGCGACCTGCTCCTGCGTGAGCGACCAGCCGACGGCGCCAAGATTGTCGCGCAATTGCTCCTCGTTGCGCGCGCCGATGATCACCGACGAGACGGTCGGGCGCCGCAGCAGCCAATTGATCGCGACCTGGGGCACTGTCTTTCCGGTCTCGACCGCGGCCGCCTCGAGCGCGTCGACGACGCGATAGAGTCGCTCGGTTTCGACGGGCGGCGCGAATTGTTCGGTGTCGTGCAGGCGGCTTCCCGTCGGTATGGGACGATCGCGCCCGATCTTGCCGGTCAGGCGCCCCCATCCGAGCGGGCTCCAGACCAGCGCGCCAAGACCCTGGTCGGCGGCAAGCGGCATCAGTTCGGATTCGTAGGCGCGGCCGATCAACGAATAATAGACCTGATGCGCGACGAGACGAGGCCAGCCGTAGCGATCGGCGATCGCTTGCGCCTTCATGATCTGCCAGCCGGGATAGTTGGAAACGCCGGCATAACGGATCTTGCCCGCGGCGATCAGTCGGTCGAGCGTGCCCATGACTTCCTCGGCAGGTGTCGAAGCGTCGAAGGCATGGAGCTGGAGCAGATCGATATAGTCGGTGCCCAGGCGCCGCAACGCGTCCTCGACCGCGCGGATCAGCCGGGCGCGGGACGCGCCCCAATCCTGCGGTCCATCTCCCATCGGCAGACCGGTTTTGGTCGAGATCAGCACGGCATCACGGCGGTCGCGGATCGCCGCGCCGAGAATCTCCTCGGAGGCGCCGTTGGAATAGACGTCCGCTGTGTCGAACAAAGTGACGCCGGCATCCAGGCACAAGTCCACCAGCCGCCGCGCCTCGGCGACATCGCTCGTTCCCCAGGCGCTGAACAGCGGCCCGTGACCGCCAAATGTCCCGGTGCCGAAGCTCAGCGCCGGTACGCGCAAACCCGACGACCCCAATTGCCGATATTCCATCACCTGCTCATCCCTTGTTCGTTCGGTGCATAGATGGACGTCGAGCCTTTCCCCGTGTACCGCTAGCCGACGCGAAAGATTATTGCAGTGGACGCAAAGATGGCGAGCGGAACCGATCGGGCGCGCGAGATGGCGCTGTTCGTGGCGGTGGTCGACAATGGCAGTTTTTCGGCGGCGGGCCGCCTTCTCGACCTGAGCCCATCGGCCGTCGCGCGTGCGATCGATCGGATCGAGGCGCGGCTCGGCATACGTTTGCTCTTGCGCTCGACCCGCACGCTCGCGCTCACCGCGGAGGGCCAATCCTATCTCCAGGCGGCGCGGCGAATCCTCGCCGACCTGGACGATGCCGAGCAGCAGATCGCCGACCAGGGCGCGCCGCGCGGCCGGCTGAGCGTCAGCGCGGCGCTTGCCCATGGGCGGCTCTGCGTGGTGCCGCTCTTGGGCGAGTTCGCCGCATCCTATCCGCATATCCTGGTCGACATCGCGCTGACCGACACGCTGGTCGATGTCGCCGCGGGCCAGGCCGATGTCGCGATCCGCTTCGGTCCGCTGCCGGACAGCACGCTCACGGCGCGCAAGCTCGGGGAGACCCGCCGGGTGATCGTGGCGTCACCGGAATATCTCGCGAAACACGGCATGCCGCGCGAGCCCGAGGACCTGCACCAACATAATTGCCTCAACTTCAACTTCCGGCGCGCCGAGCCGATCTGGCCGTTCCGCCGCGACGGCGCCGACTTCTCGCTATGTGTGAAGGGCAACATCGAAGCGAACAATGGCGAGACACTGGGTCAGCTCGCCGCGATCGGCATCGGCATCGCGCGCGTCGGCGCCTTCAGCGTCGCGCAGGAGATCGCCAGCGGCCAACTCGTCCCGATCCTCGAGGAATTCAATCCCGGCGATGTCGAACAAATCCACGCCGTATTCGTAGGGGGCGTCAGCACCCCGGCGCGGATACGGGTCTTTGTCGACTTTCTGGCGGAAAATTTGCGGTGAGATCGCCCCATCTGGATGACCAACGAGTCCTTTCGGAACCACGCAGCCAGTTTCAAGCTTTTAGCCCGATCCCAAGGAGAAGATCATGATCGTTCAGCGTCAGGTCCACGCACTATCGACGCCCGGCGACGTCACGCCGCTTTCCAAAGGCGCTGAAAAGGCGTGACGGAGTGACATCGATCAGGAAAGCGCCCTGGTGGGAAAGCGGCGTCATCTATCAAGTCTATCCGCGCTCGTTCCAGGACAGCGACGGCGACGGGGTCGGCGACCTGCGCGGGATCGAGCAGCGGCTCGATTATATCGCGGCGTTGGGCATCGATGCGATCTGGCTGTCGCCGATCTTCCCGTCGCCGATGATCGATTTCGGCTATGACGTCGCCGATTATTGCGGCGTCGACCCGTTGTTCGGGACGCTGGACGATTTCGACCGGCTGCTGAAGGCGGCACATGCGCGCGGCCTGCGGCTGCTGCTCGATTTCGTTCCCAATCACAGTTCCGACCAGCACCCCTGGTTCGTCGAGAGCCGGCGGTCGCGCGACAATCCCAAGCGCGACTGGTATATCTGGCGCGATCCGGCGCCGGGCGGCGGCCCGCCGAACAACTGGATCAGCGACATGGGCGGCTCGGCCTGGCAATGGGACGAGGCGACCGGGCAATATTATCTGCACGCTTTCCTGAAGGAGCAGCCCGACCTCAACTGGCGCAACCCTGCCGTGCGCGAGGCGATGACCGCCGTGCTGCGTTTCTGGTTCGAGCGCGGCGTCGACGGATTCCGGATCGACGTGCTGTGGCACATGGTCAAGGCGGAAGGGCTACCCGACAATCCGCTCAACCCGCATTACCGCGCCGAGCTGGGCGAAAAGCTCAAGCTGCTGCAGATCCATTCGACCAACCAGCCCGAGGTCCACGACATCGCCGCGGCGTTCCGCGCGCTGGCGGACAGTTATGGCGACCGCTTGCTGGTCGGCGAAATCTGCCTGCCGGTAGAAACGCTGATGCATTATTACGGCCGCGGCGCACCGGGGGTGCACCTGCCGTTCAATTTCCAGCTGCTCGACGCCCCATGGCACGCACAGTCACTCGCCGCGATGATCAGCGCCTATGAGGCTGCCCTGCCCCCCGGCGCCTGGCCCAACTGGGTGATCGGCAGCCACGACGCCCCGCGCATCGCGGCGCGGCTGGGCGAGGCGCAGGCGCGCGTCGCGGCGATGCTGTTGCTGACGCTGCGTGGCACGCCAACCCTGTACCAGGGCGACGAACTCGGGATCGGCAAGGTGGAGATCCCGGCGGACCGCATCCGCGATCCGCAGGACCTGAGGCAGCCGGGCATGGGCCTGGGCCGCGACCGCTCGCGCACGCCGATGCCGTGGGACGGCTCGGCCCATGCCGGGTTCAGCACTGCCGAGCCCTGGCTGCCGCTCAGCCAGGACTGGCCGCAGCGCAACGTCCAGATCCAACAGCAGGATAGCGAGACGATGCTGTCGCTGTATCGTGAACTACTGCGGTGCCGGCGCGCGTCGTCGGCACTCGCGCTTGGCGCGTTCGAGCTGGTCGCGGCGGACGGCGATCTGCTGGTCTATGACCGGTTCGACGATCGCGAGCGCGTGCGGGTGGCGCTCAACCTCGCCGCCAACGCGATCAAATTGCCGTTCGACTTCGATCCCGCGGCGCAATTGCTGGTCGGCACGCATCCGCGCGAAAATCTGGGCGACATGCTGCGGCCGAACGAAGGCATGGTCTTTCGCCTGCGCGGTCCGGACGCATTATGAAAATTGCGATGCTCGCGCCGATCGCCTGGCGCACCCCGCCGCGCCATTATGGGCCATGGGAGCTGGTGACCGGCCTGTTGACCGAGGCGCTGGTCGCGCGAGGCATCGACGTCACCTTGTTCGCGACGCTCGACAGCATCACCTCGGCCAAACTCGACGGCGTCGTCCCCGCGCCCTATTCGGAGGACCCGACGATCGACGCCAAGGTCTGGGAATATCGCCACCTTTCCCATCTGTTCGCGCAGGCCGACCGTTTCGACCTGATCCACAATCAGGCCGATTTTCCCGCTCATGCCTTCGCGCCATTGGTGCGCACGCCGATGGTGACGACGATCCACGGTTTCTCGTCCGCACGCATCCTGCCGATGTATCAGCCGTTCCAGGACCGCGTTCATTACGTCGCGATCAGCGAGGCGGACCGGCATCCCTCGCTGCGCTACGCCGCCACCATCCATCACGGCATCGCGCTGGACGAATTCCCGTTCGATCCGAAAGGCGGCGACAGTCTGGTATTCTTCGGCCGCATCCATCCCGACAAGGGCGCGAAGGAAGCGATCGCCGCGGCGCGCCGCAGCGGCCATCGGCTCGATTTGTACGGCATCGTCCAGGATCAGGCCTATTTCGACGCGGCGGTCGCCCCCGAACTCGACGACCGCATCCGCTATCACGGCCCGGTCGGCGGCGCCGATCGCGCGCGGGCGCTCGGCAAGGCGCGAGCGCTGCTCCACCTGATCAATTTCGACGAGCCGTTCGGCCTGTCGGTGGTCGAGGCGATGGCGTGCGGCACGCCGGTCGTCGCCACGCGGCGCGGCTCGATGACCGAGCTGATCGAGCATGGCAGGACCGGCTTTCTGGTGGGCGGTGCCGACGACGCGGTCGGCGCGATCGATCGTATCGGCGAGCTGGATCGCGTCGTGGTGAGACAGCGCGCCATCGAGCGCTTCTCGGTCGACCGGATGGCTGAGAAGTATATCGCGCTCTACGAGGCTGTGCTGCGGGAAACTGCGGGATGAGGACGTTCGGCGCGATTCCGCGGCAGCACCAACGTCGTTTCGCCGAAAGCCCGAACGTCCCGATCGCGACGGCCCGCTTGTCAGCCTCCGACAACCCTGATAAGCGCCCCGCCTTGCCGTGCCGGAAGGTACGCGCAGGCCGCCTTAGCTCAGCTGGTAGAGCATCGCATTCGTAATGCGGGGGTCACAGGTTCGAGTCCTGTAGGCGGCACCAGTACATATGGGGAACACCCCTAGAAAACCGCAGAAATCTGCGGTAAACTGCCTATCGGCGGTCCCGCGAAATCTCATTATGTTCCGCCGTGGCCCACTAAAAAGGGGCCACGAATCGGCGCTTAAAGCGAGGTCGCGTCCTTATAAGGCTTTTGATTCCGACGGCCTCTTTTTGTTGGTTCAGCCGTCAGGCTCATTGCTCTGGCGCTTCCGTTACAGAAAGTTCGGTATCGAGCGAAAGCTTTCACTCGGCAGCTTTCCCGACGTCAGCCTGCAGCAAGCGCGCAAGGAGCGCGACAAGGCGCTGGCCCAGCTGGTCGACGATATCGACCCAGTGGAGGAGAAGCGTGAGCGCCGCTTGAAGGCCGAGCTTGCCGCCCAGACCACGTTCAAGCTCGTGGCCGAGGAGTTCATCCAGAAAATGGAGAAGGAGGGAAAGTCTCCCGCCACGATCAAGAAGGCGCGGTGGTTTCTCGAACTACTGGAGGACATCGGGAAGCGCCCGATTGCCTCGATCACGCCGCACGAGCTGCTCGACGCCTTGAAGCGGATCGAACGCCGCGGTCACCACGAGACCGCGAACAGATTGCGATCCTTTGCCGGTCGCGTGTTTCGCTACGGCTTTGCGACGCTGCGGACCGCGAGCCCGCTTCGCCAGCGCCTGATCGATGACATGACCCTGCACAAGATCTATGCCTCATTTGCTTACATAGCGTGGCGCGACAGTCTAAGGCTATGCCTGCTTCCACCAAAAAAAGAGACATTAGGCGCCGAGCTGAACGAACGGCTTGTTTCGAGGTTCGCACCGACGGCGTTGAATGGCGGTAATTGGGGCGCGCTGCGGACGATTAGATCCCCCGCAGGATCAAATCACAGGTCTCGACCCACTTTTCGCTGTTCCGACGATCGTCTTCCCCCGAACGCTGCCGCCATTTTGGCGCAGCCTACCACCGACCGATCTCGGTCAACGCGAGGGCAAGGGCGGCAACGTGTAGCGCCTGAACGATGGCGCCGCTGCGCGCGAGCCACACGACTTCCTCCACCGGCACCTGCACTACGCGCGTTCGTTCTGTGGGATCGTCGTTTGCAAGACCACTGAGCCGTGCGCCCGATGCGAGGACGACATGGCACCAATTATTCTGGTTCGCCGGATTTGGTGCAAGTGTGGCGATATGCCGCCAGCTATCCGCCACAAAGCCAGTCTCCTCGGCAAGTTCGCGCCGTGCGGCCTCGACCGGGTTAGCATCCTCCGGCTCAACTCCTCCCGACGGAAGCTCAAGAGCTTCAATGCCCAAGCCGTGCCGGTATTGTTCTACGAGCACAACATGGTCCTGATCGTCCAAGGCGACGACTTGCACCCAATCCGCGCATTCAAGAACGTAGAAAGGAGCGATTTCCACTCCATCCGGGGTACGACAGGAATCGGCGCGAACGCTGATCCATCGGTCCTTAAAGACGTGGGTTGAGCTTTCCACGGTCCATCCCGAAGGCTCGTGATCGTTATCGGAAGAAACCGCCATGCGTGGAGCATGATTTGACGTCGGTTCTTTTGCAACGGCGCTTCAAGCCGCCCTACCACGGCAGCGGATCATCTCTTTTCCGCCCCTCCCGCCAACAGCGGTCGCCAGGCTCCGATTAAGATGAATAGCCGCTCTCAGGCTCGCCGCTAGCAACGCTGCACGACGACAATTGAGGCGCATGGCGGTCGCAAGTCATTCCACTTCGCTTCAAAAAACTTCGACCAAATGTGGGGAAAAATGTGGGGTAGCCGATGGCGGTCGGCGATATTCTCATACAACTTCAATTACCTAGGACAGAATCTGGGATTCCTCCCGCTCCGCCAGCCAGGTAAAGCCCGGCTCGTCATCGCCGCAATAACCCTAATCACCATCTTCTATCCGCGCGCAACCTTCGTTCGTCCGCTGACCTTTTGAAAAACGAAAAAAAGCGAAAGCGATTAGTTGATATTCGGAAAAGATGTGGCTAACAGTGCGGCAATCTCGGCCTTCGCTGTAGGCCGTCAGTCGAGCTCGACACTACGTGATCGGGCCATATCAGGAGGGGTAACGCTGTGAAGCTAATCGTAACTAGAAGTCTTGGATTTCAATCGGTCAGCGCGCTTGCCCTGGCGATCGGCTGCGTCCAGCCAGCCTTCGCGCAATCGACGCCGGTCGCCGCCGATGGCCAAGCTAGCGTCCCGCCCGCCCCTCAAACCGGCGATGACCAGACGAACAACGACAGCCAGGCCGCCGGCGATGGAAAGGACATCGTCGTCACCGGCACCTTGCTGCGCGGAATCGCGCCTGTCGGGACCAACGTATTGATGGTCTCGGCCAAGGATGTCGCGGCAAGCGGCGCGCAATCGTCCAACGACCTGCTCGCCAAGGTCCCGCAGATCAGCAATTTCAATGCTGTGCCGACCGGCGGCGGCGGCTTCGGCCAGCCGATCGTTCAGACGAATTTGCGCAACCTCGGCGCGTCGGGCGGCACCACGACCTTGACCCTGCTCAACGGCCACCGCGTGGTGGGTTCGGGTATCCTGCAAACCTATGTCGATCCGCAGATCATCCCGCCTGGAATCATCGAGCGCGTCGAAGTCATCCCCGATGGCGGTTCCTCGATCTACGGTTCGGACGCGATCGGCGGCGTCATCAACTTCATCACCAAGAAGCGCTTTGACGGGATCGCGGCAACCGGCCGTTACGGCTTCGCGGACGGCTACCAAACCGTCGACGGCAACATCACCGTCGGCAAGGATTGGGGGTCGGGTTCGCTATTCGCCTCCTATGCCTATGCATGGCACAACAACATCCAGGGCTATGAGCGAAGCTACATCACGCAGAACTATACTGCGCATGGCGGAATCGACGCCCGCAGTTTCAATTGCACGCCCGGGAATATCCAGATCGGGTCGACCTATTACCCGTTGCCGGGAAGCGTGGCCGGTGCGCCGAATCGGTGCAGCACGACCGATTATTCGGACCTTTATCCGCGTGAGAATCGCAACACCGTATTCGTCACGCTCGATCAACAACTGAGCAGCAAGCTGTCGACCAACATCACCGCTTACTATTCGCGGCGAGTCACCCAATTGTTGGAAGCGACGCTGGCCGGCAACGGAACGATCACCAGTTCTAACCCCTATTTCCGGGCGATCGGAACGGAGACGAGCCAGAAGGTCTCGTTCGATTTCGGCCCGGTCTTCGGCAAGGGTACGAGAGCGCCATCGCGGTTCGATTCCTGGGGAGTGACGCCAACTTTCGATGCCGATCTGGGTGGCAGCTGGCACTTGCGCGGCCTCGCGAATTACGGCCACAGCTACAATGAGACGATCGAGTATCCGACCAACGCCGCCAATGTTGCCGCGGCGCTCGCCGGGACCACCCTGGCGACCGCGCTCGATCCATATGATGTGACCAAGACCAACCCCGCCGTGCTGGCGGCCATTCGGGACTACAGCAATTTCTCGGCAGCCAAGCAGGACCTCGAGGAAGTTCGCCTGGTTGCCGATGGCCGACTGCTCAGCTTGCCCGGCGGCGACGTTCGCTTGGCGGTCGGGGCCGAATATCATCACGAAGACATCTTCGCGCGCATCCGGTTCGGATCGGCCGCTGCGCCGTTCAAGAATTCCGCGTCGGCCTCGCGCAATGTCGGATCGGTCTTCGGCGAACTCTTCGTACCGGTGTTCGGCCCGGGGAACGCCATGCCGGGAATCCAGGCGCTCGATCTGACCGCTTCGGTCCGTTATGATCACTATAATGACGTCGGCGGTACGACTAATCCGAAGATCGGTTTCAACTATCGTCCGTTTGCCGGTTTCACCATCCGCGGCAATTACGGCACGTCGTTCCACGCCCCCAGCCTCGCTGACACGGTGGGCGCGGTCGATGCACGTATCTCGGCGACCACGGGGATCGGCTATTCGGCCGGATTGCCGATCATCTGGATTTCCGGCGGCAGTTCGACACTTCGCCCGGAAAAGGCGAAAACCTATTCGCTCGGCGCCGATTTCAACCCGACATTCTTCCGCGCGCTGACGGTGAGCGCGACCTATTACAATATCGATTTCACCGACATCATCAGCGTCAACGCGGGCGGCCTGTTCGCCGGGCCGGCATGGTATATCGATCCGCTCAATGCGCCGTTCTTCATTCGCAACCCGACCATGGCACAGGTCAATGCGTTCTCCGGCGGTTTGAACCCCGACAACTTCCCGTCGCTCGCCTTTCTCTACAACACCTACGGCTCGGTATATTCGGTCCTCGACTTGCGCCGCTACAATCGCGGCCGCCTGAAGCAGGACGGCATCGACTTCAATCTAACGTTGAATCAGCCGACCAACTTCGGGTCGATTAACGCCAGCTTCGGCGGCACCTACACGCTGCACCGAAGGTCGAGCCCGGCGAATAACGGCGTCTATACCGAACTGCTCGACAACGGGGTCGGCCGCTTCAACTTCATCGCCACTCTCGGCGCCGAGGCCGGCCCGGTGACCGGTCGCGCAACGCTGACCCATAGCGGCGGCTACCCGATCCTGTTCGACGCCACGCAAAAGGCCGTGAATCACTTCGACACGGTGGATTTCTACGTGGCGCTCGATCTCGAGAAGCTCGGCGTGGTGAAGAACACGTCGCTGACCTTCAATCTCAACAACGCCTTCGATACCAGCCCGCCCTGGAAGAATTCGAACAACGGATATGCCAACGGTTCGACCCTGGGCCGGCTGTTCGAATTCGGCTTCCGTACCAAATTCTAGATCCTCCCCTGAACCCGTCGGCCCTTATGGTCCGACGGGTTTTTTATTCGGTTCAGTTCCGCGATTTGGCCGACACGGCGCACGCCAATACGTTCTCCGCGACTGCGGAAACCGGCCTTGTGAATCCAGGTTGGCTATTCCTGATCGGTCGACAGCGCGAGCCGGATCGCCGAGCGCCAGGCGTCCTGAATGCCGCGGCGGCGTTCGCCTGCCATGGCTGGCTGGAAGGTGATTGCGTCGCCGCCCTCGTCGCTCACCGCGATGCCCAAGGCGTTGGCGGCCATCATTGCCGCGCCCAGGGCGCTCGCTTCGGCATGCGGCGGTCGCGTGATGGGACGCTCGAGCAGGTCGGCGAGCAACTGCAACAGAAATTGGTTGCGCGTCGCTCCGCCATCGACGGAAACGCCGACGAGTGCCGCACCCATATCGGCTTCCATCGCACGACAGACATCGACGATCTGCATCGCGATTGCTTCAAATGCCGCGCGCGCGACATGGGCGGGCATCGTACCAAGCGTCATCCCGCTAATCAGTCCGCGCGCCCGGTCCTGCCAGTGCGGCGCGCCGAGGCCGGCAAGGGCCGGCACGAAGACGACACCTCCGCTGTCATCGACCGTCTGGGCGAGCGCCGACAAGGCCGCTTCATCGACAAGCCCGAGCATCCGCGTCGCGAATGCCGCCGCCTGGCCGGATACCGTGATATTGCCCTCCAGGGCATAAAGCGCGCCGTCGCCGGTACTCCAGGCGATCGTGCTCGACAGACCATTGCCCGAGGCGACGAAGCGGTCGGTCAAGGCCATGATCGATGATCCGGTGCCGATCGTCACCTTGGCGGCGCCCAGTCGGGCAGCCCGATGGCTGAATAAGGCGGCGTGCGAATCGCCCATCATCGCGTGGATCGGAATCCCGGCGGGCAGCGCAACGCGACCTGCCGCGGTTTTGCCAAAATGACTGTCGGACGGCTTTATCGCGGGCAATATCGCCAACGGCACGCCGAATAATGCGGCGAGCTCTTCGTCCCAGCCGAGGGACTGAAGGTTCAGCAATTGCGTGCGCGAGGCATTGCTGTGGTCGGTGGCGTGTTCGGTGCCGCCGGTCAGATTCCAGAGCAGCCAGCTGTCAATGGTGCCGGCCCGCAGCCCGCCGGCCTCGGCTCGGCGCCGGATCGACGAATCTTGATCGAGGAGCCAGGCAAGCTTGGCTGCGGGAAAAAGGGGATCGAGCGCCAATCCCGTCAGGGCGAAGACCCGCTCCGCGTGTCCCGCCCGGCGCAGCGCATCGCAGCGCTGGGACGAACGGCGGCATTGCCAGCTGATTGCCGGCCCGACCGCGAGCCCCGTTTCGGCATCCCATAGCACGATCGTTTCGCGCTGGTTGCTGATCGCAAGCGCCGCTGGCGCGACGTCGGGCACCTGCTCGGCAATGTCGGCTATGACTTGCTGAACGCTGGTCCAGAGGTCGGCGGCCGACTGTTCGGCCCAGCCCGGCTGCGGATGCACAAGTGCCATCGGCCGATGGGCGCACGCGAGAACATTGCGCTTTCCATCGACCAACAATGCCTTGGTATTGGACGTCCCCTGATCGATCGCCAATATCGCGCTGGCGGGCATCATCCCCGCCTTTGGTCGAGAAGCTCCTGCGCCGCCCGGGCGACGCCGTCCGCCGTCAGCCCGGCGCGCGCCATCAGCCACTCGGCCGATCCCGTCGGCTGGAATCCGTCGAAACCCAGAATACGCATCGGCACTGGATGGCGGGTTGCGACAATCTCCGCAACAGCGCCGCCGAGCCCGCCGCGCACGACATGTTCCTCCGCGGTGACGATCGCACCGGTATCGCGCGCCGCGGCGAGCACGCTCTCCTCGTCGAGCGGCGCGATCGTCGCCATGTTCACGACCCGGGCGGCTACGCCTCGCGCCGCAAGTCGATCGGCTGCGTCCAGTGCGCGATGCACGAGCGTGCCGGTGGCGATGATCGCGACGTCATTGCCATCGCGCAACACTTCGGCGCGGCCGATCGCGAAGGGCACGCGATGATCGAGTTCCGGCACCGGCATGCGGCTGACCCGGATGAACACTGGACCCTCATGCGCCGCGGCAGCGCGAATGGCCGCCTCGGTTTCGCTCGGATCGGACGGAACGATCACGGTGAGCTCGCGCATCGTCCGGAGCCAGGTCAGATCTTCGATCGAATGATGCGTGGCACCAAGCTCGCCATAGGCGACGCCGCTGGAGATTCCGCACAGCTTCACATTGGCGTTGCTGTAGACGATGTCGGCCTTGATCTGCTCGAGCGCGCGGGCGGTCAGGAAGCATGCCGCGCCACTGACGAAAGGGATCTTGCCGCCGTTTGCGAGGCCGGCGCCGACCCCGACCATGTTCTGCTCCGCGATGCCGACGTTGACCAGACGATCCGGAAAGCGGTCGCGAAACTTTCCCAGCTTGCTCGACCCGACGCTGTCGTTGACGACGGCGACAATCCGGCCATCATCGGCTGCGAGTGTTTCGATCGCCCGCGCAAAAGCGTCACGGCAATCGAACAAACCAGCAGCGGGGGGGGGGCCCGCGCTCACGCGTCATTCTCCTCGATCGTCAGTTCCGCGAGCGCCTGGGCATATTGCGCGGCGTCAGGGACACCGTGGTGCCAGCTTACCTGATCGCTCATGTAAGAGACGCCATGTCCCTTGATGGTGTGGGCGATGATGCAGCGAGGCTTACCGACCGGGCGGTCGCTCAGCGTATCGAGCAGGGCGGCATGGTCGTGACCGTCTACCTCGACCACGTCCCAGCCAAAGGCCCGCCATTTGTCGGCCAGTGGCTCGAGCGCATTGGTATCCTCGGTACGCGCGCCTTGTTGAAGCCGATTGCGATCGACGATCGCGGTAAGGGTGTCGAGCTGGCGATGTCCGGCCAGCATCGCCGCTTCCCACATGCTGCCTTCCTGAAGCTCGCCATCGCCGGTGAGCACGAAAGTGCGATAGCCGGCCGCGTCGATCTGCCCGGCAATGGCGATGCCCACCGCCACGGGGAGCCCGTGGCCGAGCGGGCCGGTATTGGTCTCCACGCCCGGCAGGTACGTCCGGTTGGGATGGCCGTTGAGACGTGAATCCGGTTTGAGATAGGTCGAAAGCTCGGCTGCATCGAAGTAACCGGCGCCCGCAAGCGCCGTGTAGAGCGCGCCGGTGCAATGACCCTTGCTCATGACGAAACGGTCGCGCGCCGGATCGTTCGGCGCGGCAGGGTCGTACCGCATAATTCCGAAATAGAGCGTAGCGAGAATATCGGCCGCGGACAGGTCGCCGCCCGGATGCCCCTGCTTGGCGTCATAGATCATCTGGATGACATTTCGCCGCATCCAGGTCGCACGCTGGCGGAGGAGACGGACGAGCTGGTCGTGATCTGTCGGCCGCACGGCGGCGACGGAATTCTGTGGCAATCATCCCTCCTGTTGATGACGGTGTATCGCCAGCACCTCTCAGCCGCAAGCGAAACCTTCGATTATTTTCGTTTATGTCGGATATAGCGACACTTTGTCGACGCAAGATACCCACAGCCCGCGAGAATGTTTGACAAGCCAGGGTGAAGGCGGCAAATCCGAGGTACCAGAAAATGAAAATTACCGAAAGCAAACGCGCTAACGGCTGGAATTGGAGGGGAGTTGGACGGTATTGCGATTCGGCGGTTCACGCACCTCGCGGCATTGGTTGCCGTGACAGCCGGATCGTGCGCGCTTGGCGGCTGCAAGGTTCTCACCATCGACGAAGATCGGGCGATGCGCGCGCGCCGTAGCGGCGACTTCAATGCCCAGGCCTATGTCGACGCGATCTGGAAAGCGAAGGTCGTGCCCACGATCGATGCCGAGGCCGTTCCGGCACCCGATCTGATGACAGCAATCGATAATGGGCTCGACAAAGCGGGCAAAACAAAGGGCCGCCGCGTCGGCGAGGGGTCGGCGTGGACATTCGTGCTGCGCGGGGATGGGACGGTCGCGAAGGTCGACGCCACATCTCCCCGCGGCGGCATCGATCTGCTACTCGCCAACGGCCGCAGGATTCGGCTTCAAACCGGACCGGTGGTCACGGAAACCGCTATTCGCGACGCCTTGCCTTTCATTACCTTCAACGACTTTTCCGATCAGTTGTCCTTCGCCGATGTCGGCCGCGCACTGACGACAAGGGCATTGGGCGGATTGAAGCCGGTGTTCGCGAACTTGCGCCCGGGGAGCCACATCCGTTTCGTCGGGGTCGCCAACGTCCGCGATGTCGCCGATCCACTGGTGGTGACCCCAGTATCGGCCGCTCTCACCCCGGCTCCCGCTTCGTGACGCCGGTCACACTGCAGGCGACCGGGATGGTAAAATCCTACGGCGCGACGCGTGCGTTGCGCGGGGTGGATTTCACCGTCCATGCCGGCTCGGTCAATGTGCTGATCGGCGAAAATGGGGCCGGCAAATCGACACTGATGCGGATTCTCGCTGGCGTCGAGCAGCCGGACCAGGGAGAAATGCTGCTCGACGGCGCGCGCGTGGCGTTCAGGTCGGTTCGCGATGCCGCCCGGCAGGGGATCGGGATCGTCTTTCAGGAACTTAACCTCTGCCCAAATCTGTCGGTGGTCGAGAACATGTTTCTCGGACGCAGCGTCACCAAGGGCCTACGGATCGATCGCGAGGCAGAGCGCGCACTGGCGGCATCCACGTTCCGGCGACTGAAGGCCGATATCGGTCTCGATACATTGGTCGGCGACCTGCGCATCGGGCAGCAGCAGATCGTCGAAATCGCCCGTGCGTTGGTCGACGATGCGCGCATCCTGATCCTTGACGAGCCCACGTCCGCGCTCAGCGAGATCGAAGTGGCCACGCTGTTCGAGGTCATCGCCGAGTTGAAGCGCAATGGCGTCGGCATCGTCTACATCTCGCACCGGCTCGAAGAACTGATGCGGATCGGCGATCACATCACGGTCATGCGCGATGGCGCGATTGCCGCTTCGGCGCCCATCGCCGCGGCATCGGTGCCTTGGATCGTCGAGCAGATGCTCGGCGAGAACGGCGCGTTGTCGCCGCGTGGACCAAAAGCCGAGCCGGGTGCGCCGGTGCTCGAGATGAGCCGGGTGACGGTACGGCGCCCCGACGGTGTAGCGCTGGTGGATGACGTATCGCTGACCGCGCACGGGGGGGAGATCGTCGCGATCTACGGCCTGCTCGGCGCCGGCCGGACGGAGCTGTTCGAATATCTGTGCGGCGCGCGCCTCGGCGAGGGAGCGATCACCCTGAACGGCGCGCGAATCGACGGATTGACGTTGGCCGAGCGCGTTGAGCGTCGGCTGCTTCTCGTGCCCGAAGACCGGCAACGCGAAGGGCTGTTTCCCAATTTGCGCGTCGGCGGCAATCTCAGCCTATCGTTCCTGTCGCGCCTGGCGCCGCGAGGGCTGCTGTCGTCGCGCGCCGAGGCACGGGCCGTCGATGGCATGATCGGCCGTCTGGGGATCAAGGCACCCACCGGTGACACGCCGATCGCCGCCTTGTCGGGCGGCAATCAGCAAAAGGTGGTGATCGGGCGTTGTCTCATGCGCGGGCCCGCCGCCATCTTGCTGGACGAGCCGAGCCGCGGCGTCGATGTCGGCGCCCGCGCGGATATGTTCAAAGCGATGCGGACGCTGTCGGCGGATGGCATCGCTATCCTGTTCACGACCTCGGATGTGATGGAGGCTCTGGCGGTCGGCGATCGGGTGGTCGTCATGGCGAACGGACGCGTGACCGCCGATCTGCTGGCGGCCGACGCGGATCAGACCTTGTTGCTGCGCGCGGCGAACGGCGTTCCCGTCGAGCACGATATGGCATCGGCGCTTGCCTCTCAGGGCTCCCGGTAAAGGCGACCATGACGACAAAATCCCCCAATTCGATTGGCGTCGGCCAGCCGCCCCTGTTGGCGGTGCTGATCCGATTCCGCGCTTTGATCGCCTTGCTTGTCGTCTTCGCGTTCTTCGCCGCGCTTGCGCCGCACTTCCTGTCGATCGGCAGCCTGTTGATCATGGCCAAACACATCGCGATCATCGCGGTGCTCGGCATCGGGATGACATATGTCATCCTGACAGGCGGGATCGACCTGTCGGTGGGGTCGATCGTCGGGCTCGCGGGAATGGTGGCGGGATCGCTCGTCCTGAACGGCCTCACGCTCACGTCGCTTGGTCTGGTGATCTATCCGTCGGTGCCGCTGGTGGTGTTGATCGCAGTGCTGCTCGGCGGTGTCATCGGCCTGGTCAACGGCACCCTGGTTACCCGGTTCGGCGTGGCACCATTCATCGCGACGCTGGGTATGCTGTACGTCGCACGTGGTGCCGCGCTGCTGCTCTCGGATGGCGCCACCTTCCCAAATCTGGTCGGCAGTCCCGAGCTCGGCAATGAGGGGTTCGAGACGCTCGGGGCGGGGCGACTCCTAGGCATCCCGGAGCCGGTCGTGATCGTCATGGGACTGGCATTCGTGGCCGCGTTCGTCGCCGCGCGCACACCGTTCGGCCGCTACGTCTATGCGGTTGGCGGCAATGCTCGTGCGGCTTTGCTCTCGGGGGTTCGCGTCAACCGCATCAAGACGGCCGTTTACGTAATCTCGGGGATGTGCGCGGCGCTTGTCGGCATTCTGGTCGCTTCGGACCTGGTTTCGGCGCATCCAGCGAGCGGCGAGACGTTCGAACTGAGCGCGATTGCCGCGGTCGTATTGGGCGGCGCTTCGCTGGCGGGCGGGCGTGGCACGATTGGTGGGACGATCATTGGCGCCTGCGTCATCGGGACGCTGGGCGACGGCATGGTGATGATGGGCGTCAGCGAATTCTGGCAGATGGTCATCAAGGGTACGGTTATCGTCGCGGCCGTGATACTCGATCAGCTTCAAAGTCGCCTCGGCGGCGGAAGTGATCGAGGATAAACATGGCACGTCAAAGCAAAACCAAAACAGCCGAAGCGGCGGCCGCAACCGGTGTGTTGCGCGAGGGGCGGAGCAGCCGGCACGCCGCGTCGACCGGCGGATCGCTGCTGGGCGAACCGCGGCGGATGAAGATGCTCGCCTGGTTCCAGGAAGAAGGCAGTGCCCGCGTTCGCGATCTTGCCGAGGCCTTTTCGGTCTCAGAAGTGACGATCCGACAGGACCTCGAGCGCCTCGAGGCCGAAGGCCATATCGTGCGGGAGCATGGCGGCGCCTATCTGAAATCGGTTCCGCAACAGGTACGTGCGATGGCCTTGCACCACCTCATCAACATGGATGCGAAGCGGCGCATCGGGAAGGCCGCGGCGGCGCTGGTGGAAGACGGGGAGACGATCATCCTCGATTCCGGCTCTACGACCACCGAGGTAGCGATGAACCTGGTCGATCGCGAGCATCTGACGGTAGTCACCAACGCGCTCAACATCGCCCTGATTCTCGGCGCGATTCCGACCTGTACGGTGCATATGCCGGGCGGCCAGTTCAAGGCACCGACGCTCTCGCTGTCGGGCGAGCGCTCGGCCGACTATTTCAAGGGACTGTTCGCGCAGAAGCTGTTCCTCGCCACCGCCGCGGTGTCGTTCGAGGCCGGGCTGACATTCCCGGCAATCGCCGACATCACCGTCAAGCGGGCGATGATCGAGACCGCGTCGCGCGTCTATCTGCTCGCCGATTCAAGCAAGATCGGCAAGACCTCGTTCTCGTCGCTCGGCGGCATCGACAACATCCACGTCCTCATCACGGATTCCGGCATCCGCGACGAGGACCATCGTGCCTTTCTCGATGCCGGGATCGAGGTTATCATTGCATGACAGTATCGCGCTCCCGCCTCGTCCTTGTCGTGGGAGCGTTCATCGTCGCAATCGCGGCGATATGGCTTTGGGTGATGCCGGCGACCGGCCATTCGAAGCTTATCGTCATCATTACCCCGTCACTCGACAATCCCTTCTTCGGTCAGGAAGCGATCGGCGCCGAGGAACGCGCCACGGCGCTCGGATATTCGACGTTGAAGTTTTCGCACGACGACGACGCCTTCAAGCAAAGCCAATTGGTCGATAGCGCGATCGCGCGCGGTGCCGCGGCGATCATCCTAGACAATGCGGGAGCCGACGCCAGCGTCGCAGCGGTGATGCGCGCCAAGACTGCGGGCGTCCCCGTGTTCTTGATCGATCGCGAGATATCGGCGCGCGGCGCGGCGATGGTTCAGCTCGTCTCGAACAATTATCAAGGCGCCACGCTGGGCGCGCAGGCCTTTGCCGACGCTATCGGCCAGGGCAGCTATCTCGAGTTGGTCGGGCGCGAATCGGATACGAACGCCAAGATACGCTCGCGCGGCTTCCATGACGTGCTGGACCAGTATCCGGGTCTCAAGATGGTATCCCGGCAGTCGGCCAATTGGGACCAGGCGCAGGCCTTTTCGGTTACGCAGTCGGTGTTGCAGGCGCATCCCGACATCAAGGGCGTGATCGCCGGCAATGACACCATGGCGATGGGCGCGATCGCTGCGCTGCAAGGCGCGGGCCGGGGCGATGTCACCGTGGTCGGGTTCGACGGATCGAACGACGCGCGCGACGCGATCACGAAGGGCAAAATGCTCGCGACGGTGCTGCAGCCGGCGCGGCGTCAGGCGCAATATGCGGTCGATCTCGCCGATCGCTTCCTGAAGACGGGCAAGACCGGCCAGCCCGAGAAGCTCCTGATGGATTGCTATCTGATCGATCGCTCCAATGCGGAGCGGCTCAAGGATTTCGCGCTGATCGCGAAGCCAGCTTCCCTTCGTTCCAACTGAGGATCTCCTGATGAGCACGCAACGCTACGGCGCCGGCATCTGGCATTTCGCGACTTATGTCGATCGCTATGCCACCGACGGCTATGGTCCGCCTCGAACATTGCTCGAGATGATCGACCTCGCCGGGCAGGTCGACAGTCTGTCGGTGGTCGACATCAACTATCCCTTCCCCGGGGGCGGTGTGTCGATTGAGGAGGTCGAGGCCGCGCTCGAGCGCAACAAACTGTCGGTGATCGGGATCACGCCCGAAATCTATACCCGGCAATTCGCCAAGGGCGCCTTCACCAATCCCGATCCGGGCGTGCGCAGGCTGGCCAATGCGATGGTCAACGACGCCGCCAATGTCGTGCGCCGGCTCGGCGCCGATTACGTCAAGCTTTGGCCCGGCCAGGACGGCTGGGACTATCCGTTCCAGGTCGATCACAAGACGCTGTGGCGGCACAGTATCGACGGCATCGGCGAGCTCGCCTCGCAAAATCCCGATCTCAAATTCGTGATCGAATACAAGCCGCGCGAGCCGCGCGTGCACATGAGCTACGACAGCGTCGCACGCACATTGCTCGGGATCGAGAAGATGGGCGTGCCCAATGTCGGCATCCTGCTCGATTTCGGCCATTCGCTTTACGGCGGCGAAAGCCCGGCCGACGCGGCGCAGCTCGCGATCGATCATGGTCGGCTGTTCGGCATGGACGTGAACGACAATATGCGCGGCTGGGACGACGATATGATCGCCGGTTCGGTCCATCCGATCGAATTGTTCGAATTCTTCTGGACGCTGCGCAAGAATGGCTGGGAAGGCGTGTGGCAGCTCGACCAATTCCCGTTCCGCGAGGATTGCGTCGCCACCGCCAATAGCGCCATCCGGTTCCTCAAGCGGATTGAGCAGGCGCTCGATCGGCTCGACGTCGATGCGCTGACCGCGGCACAATCGCGGCAGGACGCGGTCGGCGCGCTGGACATCGCCCGCGCCGCTTTGTTCGGCGACTGACCCCGATTGCCGCGGCAACCGCGGTCACCGGAAATACTGCGCCCGACTTAGGGCGCCAGCGAGAGGATTTTCCAATGCGCAAGAGCCTGTTTCTGTTGGGCGCCTGCCTGACGCTCGGCATCGCGGCATCGCAAGTCGCGACCGCGAGAGACAAGCAAGGCGAGAGCCGCGCGACGCGCGAGGCGGCCGCCGATCGGTGGGCCGCCGACACTGAAGCGAAGATGACCGATGAGGAGCGCTTTTCGCTCATCCACGGCTTTATGGCGCTGAAACTGCCAGGGTCGGGGTCGGCCAAGGGCGCGCCCTGGCCGAACGACGTCGTTCCGGGCGCCGGCTATGTCTCCGGCGTGCCGCGTCTCGGCATCCCCTCCCTGCGCGAGACGGACGCCAGCCTTGGCGTGGTCAATCCGTTTGGCGTGCGTCCCGGCGACACGGCGACGGCCTTGCCCTCGTCGCTGGCTTTGGGCGCGAGCTTCGATCCCGATCTGGCCTATCGCGGCGGTAATCTGGTCGCGCGGGAGGCCAAGGCACGCGGTTTTAACGTTCTGCTGGGTGGTGGCGTCAACCTGACCCGCGATCCGCGTAACGGCCGCAATTTCGAATATGTATCGGAGGACCCGTTGCTTTCCGGCATGATCGGCGGAGCGGCGATCCGTGGCACGCAGGACGCCGGCGTCATATCGACCATCAAGCATTTCGCGTTCAACTCGAACGAGACCAATCGCCACACCTGGAACGTGACGATCGACGAGGCAGCGGGGCGCGAATCCGACCTGCTCGCGTTCCAGATCGCGATCGAGCAAGGACAGCCAGGCTCGGTGATGTGCGCCTATAATTTGGTCGCCGGCGACAGAGCGTGCGGCAACGACTATCTCCTCAACACGGTCCTCAAGAAGGAATGGGGGTATCGCGGCTGGGTCATGTCCGACTGGGGGGCCGTGGACAGCGCGGACTTTGCGATCAAGGGGCTCGATCAGGAATCGGGCGAGCAATTGGATAAACAGGTCTGGTTCGACGCGCCGCTGAAAGCCAAGCTCGCGGATGGCTCGTTCAGCCGTGCGCGCCTGTCGGACATGGTCAGGCGCATCTTCCGCTCGATGAAGCTGGCGGGGGTCATTGACTCCGGGCCCCGGGCAAAGGTCGACTCCGCGGAGGGGACGGATATCGCTCTCGGAATCGCCCGCGAAGGGATCGTGCTGCTGAAGAATGACGGCGCGCTGCCGATCGCGGCGACGGCCAAATCGATCGCGGTGATCGGCGACAAGGCGCAGATCGGCGTACTGTCGGGCGGCGGCTCGTCGCAGGGCATGCCGCCTAAGGGCTGGGCCTATAGCAATCCGATCGGCGGTGCCGGGCAGATGGGCGGCTGGCGCACGGAACGCTGGTTCGCCGGGGCGCCGCTCGACGCGATCAAGAAGGAAGCGCCGAGCGCAAAGGTCGATTTCGATCCCGGCCTCTATCCCGCCCAGGCGGCAGCGCTGGCCGCACGGTCGGATGTCGCCGTGGTATTCGTGCACAAATACGAACTCGAAGGGTTCGATTCGCCGGACCTCTCCTTGCCTTATGGTCAGGACGCCATGGTCGCCGCCGTGGCGGCGGCCAACCCGAACACCATCGTCGTCCTTGAGACGGGCAATCCGATCACAATGCCGTGGCGCGATGAGGTAAAGGCGATCGTCGCGGCCTGGTATCCGGGCCAGGAAGGCGCGCAGGCGATTGCCGAGATACTGACCGGCAAGGTCAATCCCTCTGGCCACTTACCGATGACCTTTCCCGCCGCGGCCGACCAACTGCCGCGTCCCACCATACCGAGCTTCGGCACACCGGAAGGCACGCCCGTCACCGTCGCCCTGAACGAAGGCGCCGATGTCGGTTATCGCTGGTTCAACAAGAAAGAGCTCCGGCCGCTATATCCGTTCGGCCACGGCCTGAGCTATACCGACTTCGCTTATTCGGGCTTACACGCCAGCGGGGGCAAGGCGCTGACCGCCAGCTTCACCGTACGGAATACCGGTCAGCGGGAGGGCACGGCGGTGCCTCAGCTCTATCTCGAGACGATCAACGGCGAGAAAGCGCCGCGCCTGCTCGGTTTTTCGCGCGTTTCGCTCAAGCCGGGGGAAAGCCGCGCGGTGACGATAACCGTCGACTCCCGGCTGCTCGCCAGTTTCGATACTACCGGACGTCAGTGGCGGATAAAGGGCGGGCGCTATACGATCGCATTATCGAAGGACGCGACGACGGCGATCGAGACCAATACCGTGACGTTGTCGGACAGCGCATTCGGGCGGTAGCACCCTCTGGAAATCGCGGAAACGGCCGACGCGTCCGTGGCGCGCCGGCCGCTTCCGTGCGCTGTTTTACCGGGCCACGGTGATCACCACTTTGTCATAGCGCGTGAGCACGGGCGTACCGTCGTCATTCGCCTCGGCGACGATCTGGATTTCATCGCCGGGCTTGGCATCGGCCGGAACCGTGAAGCTCGTCCCTGCCTTGTCCGCACCGGGAATGGTCAGCGTGCCCGCATAAGTCCCGGCTTCCTTCCACGGCCACCAATGCAACGCCACCTTGTTGCCGTCCGGGTCGCTGGTTGTCGCTTGCAGCCGGACGACCTGGCCCGGCTTTGCGGCGAGGTGGCGAGGGGTCTGAAGCACGATGCTCGGATTGTGGTTCGCTGCCTTGTAATCGGACGTCGTCGCCCAGACGAAACGCGCCTGATAGTCGCGTTGCGCGGCTGCGATGAACGGATTGGTGGGGCGGCGCGGGATTGGCGCGCGGGCGCCCGTCGCGCCGTTTTGTGCGAAGGCCTGCATCATGCGTCGCATTTCCGCGTCGAAGGCCGCGGGATCGCGCACCATATATCCACCCCAACCGCCGAAGCTGTCGCCGCGATAGCCCCGCAGACCATTGTCGATCAGGTTCAGGAAGGTCCCGGTATCGCCTTCACCAAGGAACTCGCCCTTCGGTCGCGGTGGCGTCCAGACGACATACCCCTGCCGCTTGAGTTCGTCGGCACTTTCATTGGCGATTCCGAAATAATCGAAGACATCGCCCTTCACCATCTGCTTGCCGTCGCCCCACAAGCGAACAAAGGCGCCGAGAGGGCCCTTGCTGGAGACGTTCGCCCGCATCCAGTCGGCAGTATAATATTGGGCATCGTCCGCGCTGACCATCATCTGTGCATTGTAGGTGAGCGCCACACCGCCTGTCTGGCGGCGATAGCGGATCTCGGGCCAGACCGGCTTGATGTAATCGGCGTAGGTATTGTCCTGTTCGCCGGATGCGTGGATCACGGCCTTGCGGATCACCCTGGCGCGGATCGCCGCCCATTGCGGCGTGCCCTTATATTGATCCTCGATCGACTTGAGCGCGCGCGCGATGGTGCTCTGACCGCCCCAGGCGTGCAGATAGACCGGCGATTCCTCGTTATCGAGCAGCAGCGATTTGATCAGGTCGGATCCGGGCGTGTCGTGATCCATTTCGCCTTCGAAATCGACATTGCCCCAGCGGATTTTCGATCGCAGATATTGCGGTGTCGGATAGTCGCGGTCGTGGATGCGCAAATTGGGATAGGCCTTGGCGTAATTGTCGACCGCATCGTCGATAAAGCGCTCGTTCGGTGCCCAACGGTAGGACGTGCAGGGGCAGATGTGCATGCCGGGGCGGTTATATTCACGGCCCGGCATGCTGAAGGTCGTACCCTTGCCGTCGCCCTTCCAGTGAAACTCGCTGCTCGCGTAGATCAGCCCTTCGGTCCGGAAATCGGTGCTGTAGAGCAGATAGCGGACCATCGAGTTCGAATCGTCGAGTTCGGGGTCGGCCGTGATCACGACGCGCGGCTTCTGGCCCGGCGGGGTTTCGAGATAGCGTGGCGTGGACGCTTTCTTGACGATCGTCTTCGGCGTTGCGCTGTACGACGCGCTGTTAAGCGCGAGGCCGATGGCGGCGAGGCCCAGCGCCGCGATGCCAATCTTCATATTCCTAACTCCCTGTCGCTTGTTGCGGCGGCGCCTCGCTCCGGCGTCCCCTGGTTATCGCTGGCGAGCGATCGCATCTTGCCGCCGCATCGATGATCGGCACAAACGACCCGGCCGTCAGGCTGGCGCCGCCGACGAGAAGCCCGTCTACGCCGGATGTGGATAGGAGAGCCTCCGAGTTGCCGGCGCTCGCCGATCCACCATAAAGGATCGGGATTTGCTCTCCTGAAGCGCCGAGCTGGTCGATCAAAACGCTCCGAATATGAGCATGCATCTCCTCGATCTGGCCGAGTGTCGGCGTTTGACCCGTTCCGATCGCCCACACAGGCTCATAGGCCACGGCCAATTCCATGCTGGACATGTCGGGTAGGGAGGCGATGAGTTGGGAGAGGACAATCTCGTTTTCCTCTCCGCGATCCCTCGCCTCCCGCGCCTCTCCGACGCAAATGATGACCGCCAATCCCGCAGCCAGCGCTCCCGCGGCCTTGGCGCGAACGGTCTCGTCGGTCTCTCCCTCGGCACGGCATTCGGAATGGCCGAGGATCACCCATTTCGCCCCGGCGTCACGGAGCATCGCCGGAGAAAGACGTCCGGTGAACGCGCCGTTTCCGCCAGCATGGCAATCCTGGGCACCGATTTCGATACCAGCCGCGATCGCGGCGGCGCGCTCGATCAGCGTGGCCGGCGGACAGATGACGACGTCCACCTGCGGATGACGAACTGCTTCATTTTCCATCGCTTTCAATTCGGAGAGCGCTGCCCGCGTACCGTTCATCTTCCAATTGCCGACGATGAGAAGGGAACGCCTGGTCATTGCCTCTCCTGGTCGACCAGACTCTCTTCTGGTTTCGACCAACTTCGATATCTACCGTATGCCTACGAATTATACAATCAGCCATACGCTGCTCGCGCGGCGATAATATTGCCGACCCAGTGACAATTGGGCGGCGTCCGCGCGTGGAAGCTACGTCGTCGCCGGGTAAGGTCTTTGGATCTCGATGTCCGCGATCAGGGAGTCCGCGGCAGTTTGTCCATCGCGCGATAGCGCGCTTCATCGCCGAACGGCTTGGCCTCACTGATCACGTCGAGTGTTTGCCGCCATGGCAGATCGCCGGTGCCCGCCGGCTTCCACTGGGGCACGCCCGAGCCATTGGGATTGCCGGTCTTGATGAAGTTGACGAAATAGCCCTGCAATATCGTCGACATCCGTCGATCTGCCGGGGTCCAATTGTAGAGCGGCGTCACGCCCGCCACGTCAAGATTGCCGAGCGCATATTCGATCTCCGCGCTATGCACCGCGCCGACGATCGTCATGGCGGGCGCGGGGATGCCAATGGCGGGCGGACGGATGTGGTTGTAGCGGAAATAATAGGTCGGCTGACCGGTCATGCGGTGCATCTCGAACCATTTCCAGGTGGGCTGACCGAGAAAGTGGTCGCTCGACAATTCGGTCGATACCGCCAGCACGTCGGCGTCGGTCGTTACCGGATAGAGCTTCAACACGGTATCGGCATTGGCACCGAAGAGCCGCTCAACGCCGGCGCGATAATTTGCGACGGTCGGGGCATTGGCACCGAGCACAAGGTTGCCGAACGTATCCTGCGAATTGGAGCCGATCATGGCCGGCACGGGTGCCGCTTCCTTGGCCGCGTAGATCGCATCCATGGACTTGGGCAGGAAATAGCCGTCGATCGCGAGGCCCAATCCCGGACGGCGCCCCATGTCACCGGCAAGGATCGCGTCGGCAGGCAAGGCGCGTAGAGCGGCGAGCGAGGTTGCGCCGATCTTTTGGCCGAACGCGACCCCAGCAGCCTGGGCAACCTGGGATGCCGAAGGACCCATTGCCCCGTCGACCGCCGCGCCGCTTTCGCCAATCACGCCGACGATCAGATCGCGGGAGAGGGGAGAGACGGTCAACAGGCTCATCGAGAAGGACCCGGCGGATTCGCCGTTGATGGTGATGTGCGAGGGATCGCCACCGAACGCTGCGATATTGGCCTTGGTCCATTTCAACGCCGCAACTTGATCGAGCAGGCCTTGATTGCCCGATGCGCGATGCGGGGATTCCGCGGTCAACTCGGGATGCGCGAAGAACCCGAACGTGCCGACGCGATAATTGGCAACGACCACTACGATACCGCGCTTGGCCATGCTCGCGCCGTCATAGCGCGATTCATCGGCCGCCCCTGCGACAAAACCCCCGCCATAAATGTAGAAAAGCACCGGCAACTTGGCCCCGGGCTTCGCGTTCGCTGGCGTCCAGATGTTGAGATAGAGACAGTCTTCGCTGTCGCTGACCGAGCGAAACCGCATGTCCGCGAACGCCGGCGACTGCTTGCAACGCGGCGACCATTGAGTTGCCTGACGTACGCCGGTCCATTTCGGCGCCGGCTGCGGCTCCCGCCAACGAAGCGGACCGACTGGTGGCTTGGCGAACGGAATGCCGCGAAAGCTGCGTACGCCATTCACCTCCATGCCGTGGACGGCTCCGGCCGGGGCAGTGACAACCAGCGGATCGGCTAGTGCTGCCGAACTGATCGCGCAAATGACAATTACCGAAGCGATTCGACGAAATTTCATGGGGCGCCCTCTTTCGAATGAAAGTAGGCAAGTCGACGGCCGGTGTCCAGACGGCATCCGCCCGCTATCGGTTTCCCGCCGACAAAGCTTGACGGCCCCAGTTATCGCTTGGGGCCGAACCCGATCGTCCGGGAGATGTTTCGTATCAGACCGATCGCCCCCTTCTGGCCCAGGGATGAACGTCCGATTTTAGCGCGCCAAGCAGCCTTGGGCCGACATCTGCACATCCGCCTTGTTTACGGGCGCCGAAAGGATCTGCTCCGAGGCTCGGCTTGCACAAGCGATGTCAGTTTGAGGCGCGGAGGACGCGGACGATGTGGTCGATGGCATATTCATTAGTGATCCCTTCATCGCCAGACCGCCAAGGCCATGTGAATCTCCACTAGGCTGTCGCGCCAGAATTGCACCAGCGTGCCACTCATGATCGCGGCGAGGCCAGGGCGGCGCATCATCACGAATAAATCCGACCCTCCGAGCGCGCTTCATGAGCGCGACAACGGGCCACGTCATCTTCTCTGAGCGGTATATTCGCTCATCTTGCAAACCGTCCAGCCGTCGCCGGAGATTGAATCGGAACGATAAGGGGCGAGCCTTCCAGAACGCCAGCTAGGCTCGGAGCATTGCGGTGACCGCCTCGCCCGGCGGAAGTGCCAAGTCCATTGTGTCCAGAAAAGCCCATTAAAGCCGCATCAAAGTGTGGGACGAAATGTGGGCGCGATTTCGGCCGACCTGCCGAAACTCGCAGAAAAACGCGCCTTTCCTGCGTGACGCTGGTACCCTCCTTACGATAACCCGGAAACCCCGAAGCGCTGCAGCGGCGCCGCGGCTATATGGAGGGCGTCCGTGAAAGCGGGCTCGAGGCTGATCCCAGTTTGATCGTCGCGGTCGAATTCTAACTTTAGGTCGCAGTGGCGCAACTGCTCCATCGCCGCGTGGCGTTCGACGGCATCGTCGCGACCAGCGACCTGATAGCCCTGATTGCGATCCGCGTCATCAAGCGCTCGGGCCGCTCGGTGCCTGGAGACGTATCGGTGGTCGGTTATGATGACATGCTGCTTGCCGGCTGAGCGCACGGACCCTGCGCACGATCCGCCAGAGTGCTGCCGAGGCGGGACGTTTAATAGTATCGCGCGTGCTCGATTTCTCGCCGGACCCTTTGCCGGTTCACTTGCCGACCGATCTGATCGTACGCGAATCTTGTAGCGGTTGATGGCGTCACTAGGAAATAAGCGGAACACCACGCCGCACCGAAAAATGATCGGTCCAAAGAGATCGAATCAGGTCAGGAAGTTCCGCTTGGCGAGGGTTTGAGTCCGAATACGGGAACGATTTTTGGGGTGGGACCACGAAGGGGCCACGAAAATCGGGTTGGCCCACAACCCGAGGATTTCTGCGGGTTTCAGGAGCTGGTGTGAGTCCTGTAGGCACATATGGGCGCTGACCCTTGGTCGCCAAGGTTTTGCGATACGTTCAAGACCGAACCTCTATCGTCCAGAGGGGTTCGCTCCAGACGGCAACACCGCCAGCCAGTATTGACCGGGACGCATCACCATCGGAGCGTCCACAGGCGTCACGAGCCCAGCTTATAAAAGGCCACCGCATTATTGTAGAAGATGTCGCGCTTCTGCTCATCGGTCAGGAACGTCGCCGCCTCGACATGCTCGACCGCGAGCCCGATCCCGTCGGGCCAGTACATATGGTCGGACCCGAACATCACCCGTTTGCCGAAGCCGGCATCGACCAGCCGGCGCAGATAATCGTGAAAGGCCGGCCGCGGCAGCAGCCATGACAGTGCGCCGGTGTCGATGTTGACGTTGTCGTAGAGCATCATCATCGCCTCGGCCTCTTCGATATAGGGCCAGCCGCTGTGCATCAGGTTGACGCGCAGCTTCGGGTGCTTGTTGAGCGCGCCCTCGACCGTTTCGGGATGGCCGAACGCCGCTCGCGCCGTGCGACAGCACGGGTCGAACGTGGTTCCCGCGGGCATCGTCCCGAGATGGATCGCGACCGGCACGTCGAATTCCTCGGCGAGCGCGAGATAGGGGTCGTATTTCGGGTCGCTGATCGACAGACCGGCATATTGCGCGGTGACTTCGCCCAACACCTTGAGCTTGCCCGAGGCAAACGCGGCGCGGAGCGTTTCGAGCGGCGGCAGCGGCGTGTCGTCCGATCCGCGGATGCCGGCGCCGGGGACGATCCGCGCGGGGTCACGGTCGTGCCACTCATAGGCCGCCTGCAGCCGGTCGCCGTCGCCACCACTGACCACGCCCTTGACGATATTGTAGCGTCGCATCTGCTCGAGACAGGCAGTGAGATGGTCCGCACCGGTGATGATCGAGCTCTTCGCGCCGGTGATCGGATTCACGATCGGCACGGGCAGCTTCATCGTGGCCGGATAAGCGTGCATGTGGACGTCGATGATCGGCTTGCGAAGAGTCTCGGCGGCGGGCAGCACCCCCGGAAGCGCGAGCGTGGCCACCGTGCCGCCGCCAAGTTTCAAGAAATCTCTGCGCGCGATCTGCATATCGTCACCCCGATCTGAAACGCGCTTTCGCGCCGTCCCGATCGGTTACCAAGCGCGCAGCCTCCGCGACATGACCTCACAGGTCATGTCGTCACGCAAAGGGGTAGGGCCTTAACTTCAGCGCTTATAATCTTCGGGCAACGATCACCCTGACCTTCGGCGGATTCCGCACCCGACCGCGGCGAAGCCGCGATCGTCGTCGGACGGGTTCGGCTTCGCCGACCCGCCGGCCGTGCCGAGCGCTCGCGCCGCAGGCATGATCGGCGCGGAAGCATCGCTTCCGCGCCGACGCGCGTCAGTACATATGCTGCCCGCCGTTGATCGACAGTGTCGACCCGGTCACAAACCCACCATCCTCCGAGCACAGGAATGCCACGCCACGCGCGATCTCCTGCGCCTGGCCCAGTCGCCCGACCGGGATCTTCGCCACGATCTTCTCGAGCACGTCGGCCGGCACCGCCGCCACCATGTCGGTGTCGATATAGCCCGGCGCGATCGCGTTGACCGTCACGCCGGCCCGCGCGCCTTCCTGCGCCAGCGCCTTGGTGAAGCCGTGGATGCCCGACTTGGCGGCGGCATAATTGACCTGGCCGTATTGCCCCGCCTGACCGTTGATCGAGCCGATATTGACGATCCGGCCCCATTTGCGCTCGCGCATGCCGGGGAAGGTCGCCTTGGCCATGTTGAAGCAACCGCCCAGATTGGTGTCCATGACCTCTTTCCACATCTGATAGGTCATCTTGAGGATCGTGCCGTCGCGCGTGATCCCGGCATTATTGACGACCACATCGACCGGGCCGAGCTGTTCCTCGACCTGCTTCACACCCTCCAGGCAGGCGTCATGGTCGCCGACATCCCATTTGAACGCCTTGATCCCGGTGCGGTCGGAAAATTCGCGGGCACGTTCGTCGTTACCGGCGTAATTCGCCGCGACGGTCATCCCCATATCCTTGAGCGCCAGGCTGATCGCCTCGCCGATCCCGCGCGTTCCGCCGGTTACGATCGCTACGCGTGCCATTCGCTTTCTCTCCTGTTGGCCCCGATTCGGGCGGTGTCGTCGGGTCGAGGCTATTGAGCGCCGGTCCACCCGGCAAGTTCCTGCGACAAGATTTCGCGAAGCATCTGTATGCCAATCTCGCTGTCATTGAGACATGGCAGATAGGCGAATTGCGTGCCGCCCGCGGCGAGATACGTGTCGCGACCCCGAATCGCTAGCTCCTCCAGCGTCTCCAGGCAATCGGCCGAAAAGCCCGGCGCGACGATCGCCACGCGTTTGATCCCCTGCCCCGGCAAACCTGCCAGCGTCGTATCGGTCGCCGGCTCGAGCCATTTGGCGCGGCCGAAGCGCGACTGAAAAGTGACGATCAACTCGCGCCCCAACGCTTCGCCGAGCAAGCGCGCGGTCTTCTGGCAATGGCAATGATAGGGGTCGCCGAGCTCGAACGTGCGCGCCGGCATGCCGTGGAAGCTCGCCATCAGCGCCTGCGGCTCGAAATCGAGCGCTGCGAGCGAGGCGCGCACCGACTGCGCCAGCGCATCGATATAAGCGGGATCGTCGTGATACGGCGGCAAGGTACGGATCGCCGGCTGCCAGCGCATCGCCGCCAGTGCCTCGAACGCCTTGTCGTTGGCAGTCGCGGTCGTCGCCGCGCAATATTGCGGGTAAAGCGGCGCGATCAGGATACGATCGCATCCCGCCGCCTTCATCGCCTCCAATTGGTCGCTGATCGCGGGGGTGCCGTAGCGCATCGCCCAATCGACGGTGACGCCGGGCCACGCATCTTTGAGCGCTTCGGCCTGCGCACGGGTGGCGGCGGCAAGCGGCGATCCCGCGTCGGTCCAGACCTGTCGATAGGCATGCGCCGACTTCTTCGGGCGCGTGTTGAGGATGATGCCGCGCAGGACGGGCTGCCAGGCCAGCGGGGGAATTTCCACCACCCGGCGATCGGACAGGAATTCGGCGAGGTAGCGCTTCACCGCGCGAGGGCTCGCCTCTTCGGGCGTGCCGAGATTGATCAGCAGCACGCCGACGCGGGTGGGCGAGATCGGGGGATGATTGGGGGGAATCGTCATAAACCTTCGTCATGCCGGGCTTGTCCCGGCATCCACAGAGCCGCAAGCTCCAGCGCTTGGGGCGCGGTGGACCCCGGCACAAGGCCGGGGTGACGACTGAAAAGAGCGTGCATTATGCCTCTCCAACGCGCAACGGCAGACTGCGAATCCTGAACCCCGTCGCCGCTTGCAGCGCGTTGGCGATCGCCGGCGCGACCGGCGGCACCGCCAGTTCCGATACGCCACCGGGATCCGCCTCGCTCGCGATCAACTCGACCGTGATATCCGGCATATCCGCCAGCACCGGTAGATCAAGATCGCCAAACCCGCGCACGGTGGCAAGACCGTCCTTGAATCGGGTGGAGGCGCCCAGCGCCTGGGCGATGCCGAACACCAGCCCGCCCTCGATATTCTGGCGGACGATGTCGGGATTGATCTGCCGCCCGCAATCGATCGCGGCGACGATGCGGTCGATTCCGATCGTCTGATCCTCCTCGATATGCGCTTCGGCGAACACCGCGATATGGCTGCCGCGAAAGCTGTGACAGGCGATCCCCTGCCCGCTGCCCGCCACGCCGCCTTCCCAGCCGCCGAGCGCCGCCACCGTCGTCAGGCAGCGCGCCAGCCGGGCATTGCCGCCCAGCATCGCGACGCGGAACGACAGCGGCTCGGTGTTGGCGGCGTGGGCCAACTCGTCGATGAAGCATTCGGTGAAGAAGCAAGTGTAGCTGTGTGCGCCCGACCGCCAATGGCCGGTCGGGATCCCGACATCCGCCGGATGATGATCGAGCGCCCAATTGGGAATCTGGTAGAAGGGCGTAGCGCCGGCGACGGCATAGGCATCGCCGTTGGCGGGCAGCGCCAGCGCGGCCTGCGCCGCCTCGTCGCTCGCCAGCAACCGCGCCGCGAGTTCGTGACCGGTCGACGGCGCGGCGATCTTGGCGAGCAACCCGACCAGGCGTCCGTTCTGATCGACGCGCCCGGTCATCCGCGCCACGGCAGGCGCGCGGAAGCAGTCGTGCACACAATCCTCTGCCCGCGACCAGGTCAATTGCACCGGTCGCTCCACGGCGCGGGCGATCGCCGCCGCTTGCACCCCGGCATCCGATTCGAGCCCGATCCCGAACCCGCCGCCGATCGGCATCGGATGGACGACCACCGCATCCTCGCCGATACCCATCGCCGCCGCGACCGCCGATCGCGCCAGCCCGGGGGCGAGCGTCGGCATCCACAATTCGACCGACCCGTCGCTCCAGGCCGCGGTCGCCGTTCGCGGTTCGATCGCGGCATGGAGCGCGGGCGCGGCGCGATATTCAGCGCTCACCACCTGCACGCCGCGAAAGGCGGCACCGACATCGCCGGCGGCGCCGATCCGGACGCCGTCGCCGTTCAGTGCCGTGTCGAGCGCGCTGCGGACCGAATAATCGCTCGCCCCGCCGACCGGCACGGCAAAGCGCGGGGCAAGCGCACCGAGCGCGCGGTTGGCCGCCCACCAATTGTCGGCGACGGCTGCAACCCAATACTCGCCCTCGACCACTTTCAACACGCCGCGCACGCGGTCCGCCGCCGCCTTGTCGGCACTGGCCAGCCGGCTGTCGGGCGTCGGGCCCTGGCGGATCGCCGCGAACACCATCCCAGGCAGGCGCATGTCGGCGGCGAAATTGACCGAGCCGTCGATCTTGGCCGGGCTGTCGAGCCGTTGCAGCGACTGGCCCGAAAGCCGGCCGTTTTCACCCGCGCGCAGCGGCAGCGGGTCGGGCAGGTTGCCGCCGACCGCCTCGGCAGCCAGTTCGCCGAACCGCAATTTGTCCTTGTCGTGGACGACGAAACCCTGCGCGGTGCCGGTCGCCTGCCAATCGGTATTCCAGCGTTTCGCCGCCGCTTTCTGCAGCAGCACGCGCGCTGCCGCACCCGCGTCGCGCAAATCGCCTTCGAACTGGCGAACCGAGGTCGAGCCGGCGGTCAGCATCAGTGCTGATCGCGTAACATGGCCTTCGCGTATATTCTGCGGCAACCGATCGAACACGCCTTCGAACAATTCCGATGCTGCCAGCGGATTGGCATAAAGCGGGTTGAGCGGGGCCGGCTCGACCGCGACGGTGCGCCAGTCGGCGCCAAGCTCGTCGGCGACGATTTGCGGCAAGGTCGTCCAGCTTCCCTGCCCGTGCTCGGCCTGCGGCACCGCGACCGTGACATGCCCGTCCTCGCCGATCTTCAGCCAGGCGTTGAAGATGTGCTCGCCTTTCGCGACGGTCAGGTTGGGGCCGTAGCGCCGTGGCCAGACCGTCCAGGCGACCACCAGCCCGACTCCGACGCCGCCGCCGATCAGCAGTTGGCGACGCGTCAGTCTTTTTTCGGGCGGGATGTCGTCGGCCATTACCGCTGCTCTATCGCCCGGGTGAGCAAGGGGGAAGCCTACGGGTTGGCGGTATTAGGCCCCTCCCCTTCAGGGGAGGGGTTGGGGTGGGGCAGTGCCGCAAGCTAATCGTCCCTGGATAGGCCCCACCCCCAACCCCTGAAGGGGAGGGACTCCAGATGACTCATCCCGCCACCACCGCGCGATATTTGGCGCGCAAGCCGACCTTGTCGATCTTCTCGGTGCCTAGCCGCGGCAATGGATCGGCCGCGATCCAGATCCGAGCCGGCACCTTGAACGCCGCGATATGCTCGCACAGGAAACCCTGCAGCGCGGCTTCGTCGACCGTCTCGCCGTCATGGAAATGAACCACCGCGCCGGGCACTTCGCCGAACCGCTCGTCGGGCAGGCCGAACACCGCCGCCTCGGCGACCAGCGGGTGTTCGTAGATCGCCGCCTCGACTTCCTGGCAGCTGATATTCTCGCCGCCGCGGATGATGATATCCTTCTTGCGGTCGACGATGAACAGATAGCCGTCCTCGTCGAGATAGCCGATATCGCCGGTCAGGAAGTAGCCGTCTGGGCTGAACGCCGCCGCGGTGGCGTCGGGCCGGTGCCAATATTCGCGGAAATTGCAGATCGAGCGGATCGCCACTTCGCCGCGCTCGCCCGCCGCGACCTTGTTGCCGGCATCGTCGAGGATCGCGAGATCGACCAACGGCGCCGAGGCACGGCCGGTCGAATTGGGCTTGGCGAGATAATTTTCTCGCCAATTGCCGCAGCCGACGCCATTGGTCTCGGTCAGGCCATAGCCGATCAACGGGGCACCACCGCCCATTTCCTCCTTGATCCGGCGAACATGGTCGATCGGGCGCGGCGCCCCGCCGGCGGCGAAATCGGTCACCGTCGTCAGATCGTATTTGGCGCGATTGGGATGCGTCAGGATCTCGAAGCTCATCAGCGGCACGCCGACGAAATAGCTGATCTGCTCGCGCTCGATCAGCCGCATCGCGTCCTCGGCATCCCATTTCGGCATCAACACCAGCTTGCGGCCCATCGCAAAGCTCTGCAGCATCACCGGCACCTCGGCGGTGACGTGGAACAGCGGCACGTTGAGCAAAGTCGATGGCTGGCCCTGTGGTGGATTGCCGTCCTCGGTCGAGAAACCCAACATCATCAGCGCCTGGGTGAGGTAATTGAGCGTCGCCTGCAGCACCGCGCGATGGTCGCTGAGCGCGCCCTTGCATTGCCCGGTCGACCCGCTGGTGAACAGGATCGTGGCGAGATCGTCGGGGCCAAGCTCGGGCAGCGCCGTCTCCACATCGCCCGCCACCCCGGCGAGCGCCTCGGGCAGCGGCTTGAAATCGTCGATCACCACGACGCGCGCGGTCAGCCCGGCAATCTCCGCCAGCCTCTTGCCACGCGGCGGATCGGCGAACACGATCGCGCATTCGACCTCAGCCAGCGCGTCGGCGAATTCCTCCGACTGCCACCAGCCGTTGAGCAGCACCGCGATCCCGCCTGCCATCAGCACGCCCATATAGAGCGTGATCCAGGACGGCGAATTGCGCATGGCGATGCCGACCCGATCGCCGCGCTTGATCCCCTGCGCCACCAGCGACCGCGCGACCCCGCCGGCCCGGTCGTACACCTGTCCGAACGTCAGCCGTTCTTCGCCGGCCACCAGGAAAGTCGTGTCGGCGTGCTGGGCGCAGAAATGCGCGAAATAATGCGCCAGGCTGGGCGGTGCCGCGGCGATCGCCGGATAGGTTCGACCGCGCACCTCGACCTCGCTCACCGCCATCGGCGCGCCGGGACCGGTCAGCTTCGCGATTCCGCCGTCCATCCGTAGATCGAGCGCACTCGGCATCGGCATTCTCTCCACCCGGTCTTTGTCGACTTGAGACCCTTACCCCCTTATGGGAGCGACAAAGCCCGGGGAAAAGCCTTGATCCTGCACGCACTGACCGCGATCGATTTCAACGACCTGCACCTCAACCCAGTGCTGCTGCACATCCATTTGTTCGGACGCGATTTATTCGACATCAAATGGTATTCGATCGCCTATATCGCCGGCATCGTCGTCGGCTGGATGTACCTGATGCGCCTGCTGCGCGCGCCCGGTGCGCCGATGGCGAAACGCCATGTCGAGGACCTGGTATTCTACGCGACTCTCGGCATCATCCTGGGTGGGCGGATCGGCTATGTGCTGTTCTACGATCCCAAGCTGTTCACCAGTTTCGGCTTCTTCAAATTGTGGGAAGGCGGCATGTCGTTCCATGGCGGCGTGATCGGCACGTCGCTCGGAATTTTCTGGTTCGCGCGACGCAGCAACCTCAGCTGGCTGCGCGTCCACGATTATGTCGCGTGCTGCGCCCCGTTCGGATTGTTCTTCGGGCGTCTCGCCAATTTCGTGAACGGCGAGTTATGGGGCAAGCCCGCCGACCCCAATCTGCCTTGGGCGATGGTCTTCCCCAATGCCGGCCCGATGCCGCGCCATCCGAGCCAGCTGTACGAAGCGATCCTCGAAGGCGTGGTGCTGGCCGCGCTGCTCGCCTACGCTTTCTGGCGGACCAAGGCGCGCTACGAGCCAGGGAAGCTCGTCGGACTGTTCCTCGTCGGCTACGGGCTTGCGCGCTTCACGGTCGAATTCTTCCGTGAGCCAGACGCCCAGTTCCAGGGCACGATCTTCGACAACGGGTATCTGCACATGGGACAATGGCTGTGCGTGCCGATGATCCTGGGCGGGATCTACCTGATCTGGACGGCCAAGGGCCGGCGCGACCGCGTCACCCCGATCGCCGGGGATGAAAGCGTCGCCTGAGATGGACGGGTCGCTACCCGATCGGCTGTCGCGCGCCATCACCATGGCGGGGCCGATCCCGTTGTCGCAATACATGGCAGCGGCCAATGCCGAATATTATGCGACGCGCGACCCGTTGGGATCGGCGGGCGATTTCACCACCGCGCCCGAAGTCAGCCAGATGTTCGGCGAGCTGATCGGGCTATGGGCAGCCGATCTGTGGCAACGGGCGGGGGAGCCTGACATTTATTGGGTCGAACTCGGCCCCGGACGCGGCACACTGACCGCCGATGCGATGCGCGCGATGGGCCGGATCGGACTCGATCCACCAGTCCATTTCATCGAAACCAGTCCGACGCTCCGCGCCCGGCAACGCGCCGCGGTGCCTTACGCAACCTGGCACGACGATATCGCGCAACTGCCCGATGACCGGCCGATCGTCGCGGTCGCCAATGAATTTTTCGACGCGCTGCCGATCCGGCAATTGGTCAAGGCGAGCGATGCCTGGCGCGAGCGGCTGGTCGCCTGTCAGGACCTGCTGTTCCTGCCGATCGCGGGCAAGGATGTGCCCGCCAGCGTGATCCCGGAAAATCTGCGCGAGGCGCCGGTTGGTTCGGTGATCGAAACCTCCCCGGCATCGGTGGCGATCGCCCGCGCGCTGGCGCAGCGCCTGATGGTGCATGGCGGCGCCGCTTTGGTAATCGATTACGGCTATGACGGTCCCGCCATCGGCGACACGTTGCAGGCAGTGAGCGGCCACCAATTCGCCAATCCTTTCGAGGAACCGGGCAGCCGCGACCTCACCGCGCATGTCGATTTCGCCACCCTGGCCGCGGCCGCTGGAGTCGAGGGCGCGCGGGTGGACGGCCCGGTCGGGCAAGGCGCTTTCCTGACTGCGCTGGGGATCGATCCGCGAGCCGAGGCGCTGACGCGTTCGACGCCGGAGCGCGCCGAGCAGATCGCCGCCGATCGTGCGCGGCTGGTCGAGGACGACCAGATGGGGACGTTGTTCAGGGCGATGGCCTGGACCGCGCGCGACTGGCCAAGTCCTGCGGGGTTCCTATGATCGAATATCGCGACGCGACGCCGGCCGATGGCGACGCGCTCGACGCAATGGCACAGGCGATCTGGATCGAGACGTTCGGGCACGGCGTCTCGACCGAAGATGCGGCCACCTATCTCGCCCAGGCCTATGGCCCCGACGGCAGGCTGCTCGCCGATTTGGCGAGCGGCGCCGCGCGTTTCCACCTCGCGCTCGCGGACGGCCGCGTGGTCGGCTATGCGAAGGTCAACCCGCCCTGGCTGCCCGACGCCGAGCCCGGCGCGATGCAATTGAGCCAGATCTATGTCAGCAGCGACCAGCATGGCGCGGGCGTCGGCAAGGCGTTGCTCGACTGGGCGATCGCCACCGCCCGGGCGGAAGGCGCGACCGCGCTGCTGCTGACCGTGTGGGAGGAAAACCGCCGCGCGGCGGCTTTCTATCGCAAGAACGGCTTCGAGCATGTCGGCGATTACGCGTTTGCGGTCGGCACGCAGATCGACACCGATCACATCATGCGGTTGACGCTGTGAGCGCGGCGATCGCCTATCGCGACGCGACCCCCGCCGACGGACCGGAACTGGCGGCGATGGCGCGGCGCAGCTTCACCGACACCTTCGGCACGCTCTATCGCCAGGAGGACCTCGCGCAGTTCCTCGATGCGGCGTTCGGATCGGCCGGATTGCCCGCCGACCTGACCGACCCGGCCTATCGCGTGCGCGTGGCGACCGACGGCGACACGATCGTCGGTTATTGCAAGATCGGCCCGGTCACCTTTCCTGGCGACTGGCCCGATAGCGCAATCGAGCTGCACCAGCTCTACATCCTGAGCGACCATCACGGTGCCGGTCTGGCGCCGGTTTTGATGGACTGGGCGCTCGATCAGGCACGGGCGCGCGGCGCCAGCGAGATGATTCTGTCGGTCTATATCGATAACCATCGCGCACGGCGCTTTTACGAACGCTATGGCTTCGAAGAGATCGGCCAATATAAATTCATGGTCGGCGAGCATGAAGATGACGACCGGCTGATGAGACTCGCGCTGTGACCGTCGAGGTCAATCGGGCACGCGCGCTCGATGGGGTGGCGCATGGATTCCTCGGGCGGCGCGGCGGCGTCTCGACGGGAATCACGGCGGGGCTCGATCTGGGCCGGCGCGGGCAAGTCGATATCAGCCCCGACCTTGCCGAGAATCGCCGCCGCGCGGTTGCCGCGGTGCTGCCGGGCGCTGAGCTCGTCACGCTCTATCAGGTCCATTCGGCGGACTGCGTGACGCTCGCCACGCCCTGGGACGATACCGATCGGCCGCATGCCGACGCCGTGGTGACCGACCGTCCCGGTCTCGCGCTCGGCATCCTGACCGCCGATTGCGCGCCTGTGCTACTCGCCGATCGCGCGGCCGGGATCGTCGGCGCGGCGCATGCCGGATGGAAAGGCGCGATCGGCGGCGTCACCGACGCGACGGTCGCAGCGATGGAAAAGTTGGGCGCCGACCGCGACCGTATCGTCGCGGCGATCGGCCCGTGCATCGGCCGCGCCAGTTATGAGGTCGACGCCGCGTTCGAGCGCCGCTTCGAAGAGCATGACCCGGAGAATGAGCGTTTCTTCGCCGCCGGACGCGAAGGCCATGCGCAATTCGACCTTGAAGGCTATGTCGCGCATCGCCTCGCCGCTACCGGTGTCCGGACCATCGAAATGATGGGGCTCGACACTTATGCCGACGCGGATCGTTTCTACAGCTTTCGCCGTGCCACCCATCGCGGCGAGCCCGATTACGGCCGGCAGATTGCGATCATCGGGCTGAAAGCGGATTGAACTAGTTTCTTCTGAAACCACACGGCGCTACAGCGTCGGCCAAAGGAGTAGATGATGCCCAAGACGCCGACCGAAACCGAAGCCGATTTGACCGGGGTCGAAGCCCTAGCGCCCAAGAAGACCGAGCCGGCATCGATCGGCGGGCGCAAGCTCAAGCCGTCGACGCTGATGATGGGCCATGGCTATGATCCGATGCTGTCGGAAGGATCGCTCAAGCCGCCGATCTTCCTGACCTCGACCTTCGTCTTCCCCAACGCAGCCGCGGGCAAGCGCCATTTCGAGGGCGTCACCGGCAAGCGTCCGGGCGGCGCCGAGGGCCTGGTCTATTCGCGCTTCAACGGGCCGAACCAGGAAATCCTCGAGGATCGCCTGGGCATCTGGGAAGGCGCCGAGGACGCGCTGGCTTTCTCCTCGGGCATGTCGGCGATCGCGACTCTGTTCCTCGCGATGGTCAAGCCGGGCGACACGATCGTCCATTCGGGACCGCTTTATGCCGCGACCGAGACGCTGATCGCGCGCATCCTCGGCCGGTTCGGCGTCCACTGGCTCGACTTTCCGGCCGGCGCGACGCGTGCCGAGATCGACGCGGTGCTGTCCAAGGCGGCGTCGGGCAATGTCGCCTTGATCTATCTCGAAAGCCCGGCCAATCCGACCAACGCCCTGGTCGACGTCCAGGCGGTCGCCGCCAGCCGCGACGCGATCTTCACCGGCGCCAACAAGCCGCCGATCGCGATCGACAATACGTTCCTGGGGCCGCTGTGGCACAAGCCGCTCGAACATGGTGCCGACATCGTCGTCTATTCGCTGACCAAATATGCCGGCGGGCATTCGGACCTCGTCGCCGGCGGCGTGCTGGGATCGAAGGAGCACATCAACACGATCCGGCTGATGCGCAACACGATCGGCACGATCTGCGACCCCAACACCGCCTGGATGCTGTTGCGCAGCCTCGAGACGCTCGAGCTGCGCATGAGCCGCGCGGGCGAGAATGCGGCCAAGGTGTGCGAATTCCTGCGCCAGCATCCCAAGGTCGAGAAAGTCGGCTATCTCGGCTTCCTCAAGCACGGCAAGGACAAGCGTCAGGCCGACATTTACGAACGGCATTGCTCGGGCGCCGGATCGACTTTCTCGCTCTACCTCAAGGGCGGCGAGAAAGAGGCGTTCGCGTTCCTCGACGCGCTCAAGATCGCCAAGCTGGCGGTCAGTCTGGGCGGCACCGAGACGCTCGCCTCCCACCCCGCCGGCATGACGCATCTGTCGGTGCCCGACGCGCGCAAGCAGGCGCTGGGGATCACCGACAATCTGGTCCGCATCTCGATCGGCGTCGAGGACGCCGACGACCTGATCGCCGATTTCGAGGCGGCGCTGGAGACGGTGTGATCGTCGATCCCGAGGCGATCAGCCCAGCCGATTTGCTCGGCACGTTCGAGACGCCGCTGTGGCTGCCGCATTATCGCGCGGGCATATGGGGCGAATGGTCGTTGCGCGTCGCGTTCCTCGCGGCCGGACGTGGATATTGGGGACAAACCTATGCCACTTTGGGCAGCGCGGTGCTTAGCGGCCCCGTCCGCGATGGCGACGCGACCTGGATGTCGATCGTACCGATGGAAGTCGAAAGCCAGGAAATCGGCATCGCCGCCGCAAGCGGCCATACCGTGGTGCTCGGGCTCGGCATGGGCTGGGCGGCCGCCAATATCGCGCTGAACCCGGCGGTCGAGCGCGTCACCGTCGTCGAGCGCGATCCCGACGTGATCGCGCTGATCGCCGAGCAGGGCGTTTTCGACCAGCTTCCCAGCGCCGCCCGCGACAAGGTAACGGTCGTCAATGCCGACGCCTTCGACTGGCGCCCCGATGAGGCGGTCGACAGCCTCCAGGCGGACATTTGGGCCAAGGTCGTCGAGCCCGGCAAATGGGACGACATCCACCGCTTTCAGGCCAATATCGGCGCGAGGTCGCTCTATTTCTGGGGGCAGGAGATGGAACTCTATCGCCTCGCCTGTCGCGAGGTAGGCGGGATGCCGACCGACTTCTCCGACGCCGACGTCGAACGCCTGGCGGCGCAGACCGGCATGCCGCTCGTGCTGTCGCAAGAACCCGGGCTCGCCGCGCGCATCACCGCCGGCACGCCGTGGTGGACGCCAAATAAAGATGGATGGTGGGAGGCGTAGAGTCTCTTCTCCCCTCCCGCTTGCGGGAGGGGTCGGGGGAGGGCCTGTCTTCCCACGTGCAGACCTTTCAACACGCCCTCCCCCTAACCCCTCCCGCTTGCGGGAGGGGAATCTCCCCATTGTGACCTCAAACGCGATTTCGGCTGGCCAACAAACCGGCTATGACCGAGCCCGACTGACCTTGCAGCGGGGAGTAAGGGCATGGGGAAGCCGTTCAATTTCGTCCAGGCCGCGATCCTGAAGGCGCTGACCGAGGCGCTGTTCCACGAGATCGACATGGCGATCCCATCGAGCCAGGTGGTCGCCAACCTCCAGCGTCAGTTCGCGCTGGTGAAGGGCGGCAAGGCGACCGAGATCGGGCTCAGCCTCTATCTGCTCTGCCTAGTGATGGGCGGGCCGCTATTCCTGATCCTCAGCCCGGCCTGGCGCGCGCGCCAAGTCGCGCGCCGGCTCGAACGCACGAAGAACGACCTGATGCAGGATCTCGCCCGCGTGCGCAGCGTCGTCTATGCCGGCTATTACGGCCATTGGCAGGGCGAGACCCAGGACGATAATCGCGATAACCCGGTATTCGCGCAGATTGGTTTCACCTTGCCCGCGTATCGCGATCGCTCAGCGCCTGGCGAAGTGCCGATCACCGACTTTCCAGGCCGCGATCTGACCGACGCCGACATCCTGACCGAGGCGCCGGACGAAGCCGGCGTGATCGTGATCGGATCGGGGGCCGGCGGCGCCGTCGCCGCGGCGACGCTCGCCGCCCAGGGGCACGATGTTCTGGTGATCGAGGCGGGCCCCTTCTACCCTTCCTCGAAGATCAATCATCGCGAATGGGAAATGACCGCGCGGCTGTTCGTCGATGGCGGCGTGCAGACCAGCCGCGATCACGACGTCGTCGTGTTCCAGGGCCGCGTGGTCGGCGGGTCGACCGTGCTCAACAACGGGATTTGCCTGCGCGTCAACCAGCCGGGACTGACGCATCCCGACGCCCCCGACATCTTCGCCAAATGGGCCGAGCTCGGCGCGCCAGTCGACCGCGGTCGGTTCGATGCCGCTTATCATGCAGTGGAACAACGCTTGTCGGTCGGCCCGATCGACCCCCGCGCCGGGCGCAACAACGGTCCGCACCTGCAACGCGGATGGGCGGCGCATGCGGCAGCGACTGGCCGTCCCGGCGACCAGGCCTCGCCCACTCCCTGGTTCAGCAAGAATTACGGCCCCGATTCCGCCGGCGCGGCCTGCGCTTATTGCGGCTATTGCAACACCGGCTGCCCCTATGGCCGCAAGCAAGGCATGGCGCAGTCCTTCCTGCTCGACGCGCGCAGGAGCGGCGCGCATATCCTGGCCGACACCAAGGTCACGGCGATCCGCTGGGAAACCCCGATCGACTGGGACAAGCGCCGCGCGACCGGGGTCGAGGTCGTGCTGGCCGACGGCCGCAAGCATTTCATCCGCGCGCGAGAGGGCGTGGTGGTCGCGGCCGGCACGATGGCGTCGAGCCGGATCCTCGCGGCGAGCGGGATCGACGGCACCGGCACCGGCATCTCGCTCAACATCGCCTGCCCCGTCGTCGCGCTGATGCCCGGCGAACAGTCGATGCGCAGCTGGGACGAGGACCAGATGGCGACCTATGTCGACCACGGTGACTTCCTGCTCGAATCGCATTTCCAGCCGCCGATGAGCATGTCGACGCTGATGCCCGGCTGGTTCGGCGACCATGCCCAGCGGATGCGCAATTACGGCCGGCTGGCGTCGGCCGGCATCCTGATCCCTGCCGATCGCTGTGGGCAGCTGATCGATTCGGGCCTGAGCTTCAAATTGCGCGACGATGTCGAAATACCGCTGATCAAGCGCGCGTTGTCGGCGCTGACCAAGGTCCATTTCGCGGCGGGCGCGGAGGAAGTCTATCCGGCGCTCGCCCGCGGTCAGACGCTCAAGCCCGGCGACGATGTCGATGCCTTTTTCGAAAACGCGATCAGCGAGGCCGACGACATCACCTTGTCGAGCTCGCATCCCCAAGGCGGCAACGCCCGCGGCAAGGATCGCGAACACGGTGTGGTCGATCTCGACTGCCGCGTCCACGGCACCGCCAACGTGCTCGTCACCGACGCCAGCACCTTCGCCAGCTGTATCCGGGTCAATGCGCAGCTGACGACGATGGCGATGGCCCATTACGCGACGGCGACCGCACCGTTCTGAGCGTCAGCCGGCCATCGCCTCGTCCAGCAACCGCAGGTCCCTGCCCCGCGTCTCGCGGCCGAACCAGGCACACAGGCCGAGCGCGAGCGCCGTCGGTACGATAATCAGCCCCGCGGTCACGCCCATTGCCGGGACCAAAGCGATGATGCTGAGCGCCTGAGCGGCGACGCCGCCACCCTTGGTGCACGCGGCGACCCACCCGGTCGCGCGACCGCGGACGCGTAACGGGAAGCTTTCAGCGGTGTAAGGCAGCAAGATCGCGATGATCCCGTTCGATCCGACGATCAGCAATGCCACCGGCAGGACGGGGCTGCCGATCCCGGCCAATTCCAGGCGCAGCACCCCGACCAGCCCCAGCAGGGTGACGCCGATCATCGTGACCAGCGACCATTTGGTGCTCCAGCGGCTGTACATCAGCGCCGCGACGAACACCGTCGGGAACGCGATCAGCGCGGATTCGGCGAGCAGCTTGCTCGACACTGCGACCGAATAGCCCTTTGCCACCAGATCGGCGGGGAGCCACAGCAGCAACCCGAAATTGATCAGTCCCCAGGCGATCGCGGCGATCGACAAAGCGGCAAGCTTGCCGAACAGCTTGGCGCCGGTCAGCGCGTGACTCACCGTTCCCACCGGGAGCGGCGGCAGCGGAGTCAGTCGCTTGGCGGTCGACCCGAACCGCGCCATCACCGCCCGCGCTTCGGTCTCACGACCGCGCGCCAGCAGGAATTTGGCGGATTCCGGAATGAGCCCGCCCAGCAACACCAACAGCAACCCGCTAGGCAGGTTGAGCAGCCACAGGATCCGCCAGCCGAATATCGGCTGCAGCACGGCGGAGAAGCCGCTCGCGGCGAAATAGCCGCCGACCGCGCCGAGCCCGCCGACCAGCACCAGGCTCCAGCCGCGATGCTTGTTGGGCATCATCTCGGCAAGCAGGGCATAGGTCACCGGCAGCATCCCGCCGGCGGCCGCGCCCATCATGAAGCACATGCCGATATTCCAGGCGAGGCTGGGCATCGCGCCGCAGATCGACGTGCCGACGAACATCACCGCCGACAACAGGATCGACGCCTTGCGGCCGTAAATATCGGCGATCACGCCCCACAACACCGATCCCGTCACCGTGCCGATCAAGGCGAAGAACGGCACCAGGCTGACCGTCGCTTTGGGCACGCCATATTCGCTGACCATGCCGGGCACGGTGAAGCCCAATGAGGCGGGCTTCATCACGTCGATGATCAGCGCGATGACGAGCACGAGCATCAGCCGCCAATGCGCCCAGCTCAACGGCGCGTCCTCGGGCGCGGAAATCTCGATCGCGCCGCTCTCGGCGCGCTGCCTGGCGATATCGCGCGGTAATAGGCCGTAAGCCGCGACCCCGACGCCGGCGATGATCAGCCCCATGCCGAGCACCATGTCCCAGCCCATCGCCATCCCGGCGAGCCGGTAATGCATCGTCCGACCCATCAGGAACATCGGGATATGCATCGCCACGCCGATCGTCACGGCGACGCAGCCGAGCACGAACGCCCAGAGCGCCTGGCGGTCACTGAGCGTGGTGCTGAGCCCCCGGTTCATAGAGCTAGCCGTCGCCGACGCGTTCGATATCGGCACCGACCGCCGAGAGTTTCTCTTCCAGCCGCTCATAGCCGCGATCGAGATGATAGACTCGGCTGACCTCGGTCTGGCCGTCGGCAACCAGTCCGGCGATGATCAGGCTCATCGACGCGCGCAGATCGGTCGCCATCACCGGCGCGCCGAC